>Ga0129307_1000167_pt1 | contig 114132 bp, 101 predicted proteins | sample P1105metagenome_FD_94437 | JGI IMG/M metagenome (GOLD analysis project Ga0129307, IMG submission 94437) | Capybara group fecal microbial communities from Wisconsin, USA - P1105 metagenome | ecosystem: Host-associated > Mammals > Digestive system > Large intestine > Fecal | place: USA... | reverse complement strand
TGTCAATGTAATCACTTTCCTTTCTTTGCCTCCTTCAGTTTGATACTGAAAGAATAGCATAATTATTGAAAGTGACCTAGTTTTCGATGAGCCGTCTGACCTAAATTTAGATTAGCACAAACAGATAGTTTGGATGAGGCAGTTCCAATAGATATAACTAAGATTAAAGCAAGTCTATCACAGACGGAATATACATATGATGGAACAGAGAAAAAACCTGTAGTAAAAGTTGGTGGACTTGTAGAGGGAAATGACTTTACAGTTACATATGCCAATAATAAGGAAGTTGGAACAGCTACAGTTACTATTACCGGAAAAGGTTTTTATAAAGGAACCATTAAATTAACTTTTGAGATTAAGAAAAAATCAAGTAATGGCAAGGCCGATGGACCAAAAGCAGGATCCACAATTAAGGATAAAAAGTATATTTACAAAGTAACCAAGGCTGGAAGTAAGGATGGCAACATAATAGGAGAACTTGAGGTTACTGGACTTAAAAAGACAAGCCTTACTCAGATTAAGATTGCTGCAAATGTCAAGATTGGTGGTGTAACATATAAGGTTACTTCCGTAGGTGCAAAGGCATTTAAGGGTAACAAGAAGATTACTAAGGCTACAATTGGAAAAAAAGTTAAGAAGATTGGAACTTCTGCTTTTGCAAATTGTAAGAAGTTAAAACGGGTTACAATTAATTCAAAAGCATTAACAATCATAGGTAAGAATGCATTTAGTGGAAATAAGAAGCTTAACAAGGTTATTATTAAATCCACTAAACTTAAGAAGATTGGAAAGAAAGCATTCTTTAGAAAAGGTGGAAAGAAACTTACAGTTAAGGTTCCAAAGGCAAAGAAAAAAGCATACAAGAAGTTGTTAAAGAAGTCAAAAACAAATAAATTTGTAGTCAAATAATCTAGGAAGAGACATATCATAAAAAATGAATAATTTGATTACTTAAATTGATTTCATAAATAGTATAAAAAGTATTAAAAAATGCACACAAACTGCCTCAAATGGTAGTTTGGTGCATTTTTTTGTATGTAAGATTTACGCATAAACATTATTGTAATGTTGTTAATTGAATATATTAATCAAACAAATCAAAGAATTTTCCGATATTTAAACCACCCTTATCATTGTCATTATTACCATCTTCATCGGATTTGTCAATACCGTATTTTTCATATAAACGATTTTTTATTGTAGCAAATGGAGCAGGTCCCATATCAAGTATGAATGTGTTAAAGTCAAGTAGTGAAAAGTCATCCCCAAGTGCACTGGATAAAGTGTCCTTCATGGTTGATATTTCCATGTATCCCACATAGTAATTTAAGTATGTACCCGGTGAATCAATAACATAATTGTAAATCTTTTCAACATCCTCCATGGATGGAGCGATGTTGCCTGATAAATAATCATATAGATCATCGCAGGTAAAGCCATAATAATTAACGGAAAAATCGCTATATGCATATAAGCCTAAAATAAATGCCATGTAGTTTTCATAGGTCGTAGCTAAAGCCTGGTCTGAGTAGGCATATTTGTAGGAACTAAATTCCACATAGGTAGCCCAGCCTTCAATGTACCCTGAGGTACCAATAAGGTTACGAAGGAAGTGTGGATGTTTATCTCTAAAATAATTGGATTGATACATGTGTCCCGGATAACCTTCATGGGCAAGAGTTGTATATATTTCATCATCAGTGGTAGATGATGAATTTATATAAATACAATTTTCTGTATCGCAGTCGTAAGGTGGTAATAGATAAAAAGCTGGTGAAGCATAATCTGCCAAGGATTTGTCCAGGTATTTTATCTCATAATCAATATCCTTAAGATAAGGATAATCATCACTTATCTTTTCATTTTTAAGTTCATCAAGGATTTCTTTAGGGTCGGTTATTGTATCTTGATTGAAACTGCCAACCTTTAAATATGCTTTTGAATATGCCTTAAGGTTTTTATTCATCTGATCTTGTGTTGCTTCCTTTAATTCATCTATGGACATGTCAGAACCAGTTTGAATTTTAACCATTGTTTCATAGAAATCCATGCCGCCTTCAAGGTTGCACATTCCACCTTCGTTTTTACTTTTACCCTTTAATTTCTCTAAACTGTCTATTAAATCCTCATAAGCAGGTAGAACGGTTTTGGTTACAAGTTCTTTATTTTCATCTTTGTAAGAACTAATTTCTTCGTTAGTAAGGGCAAATGATCCGTCAAGATTTACATTATCAATTCTTTCATCAAAAGTAATTACTAATAGATTGTCATCGGTTTTTTCAATAAACTTTTCACACTGATTCACGATTGCATCCAAAGTGGTATCGGACATAAAGAGGCCCTCATCAAGCTTTTCTTTTTCGAAAGTCATAATATCTTGAAAATATCTTGGAATGTCTTTTAAGAGACCAAGATAATCATCAACATCTTGTTTATTGTAGAAATTGTATTCTGCCAGAAGGATAATTATATTAAGCTGACTTCCATCTGTGGAACTAAGAAATTCCTGTAAATAATAATTATCGGAAGTAGTTAAACATAAATCGATAATGCGTTCTACGGATTCATACATTATCTGATCATCATAGGATAGTTTTGATTTATCAATTTCAGATAAGCGATTCTTAAAATCGGTACTTATTTTGTTATCATTATCATAGGCTTCCTTTGAGATGTCTCCTAAAGTAGGTTCAGGCCTTTTTATTCCATAGCTTTCTGGATCCATCAGCGCATAGTGTAAAGTTATGGTGCTAAGGGTGGACTGATAAGCAAATATTTCATCACATAAATCCGTAAATTCTTTAGATACTGCTTCATCTACATTTGCCGAATCTGCTTTATCAGAGGTTTTGTCATCGGAATCCTTTTTTGCGGATGAACTGTCATGGGCAGATGAAGTGGGTTTTTCTGCTTTTATATTACTAGAACAACCAGAAAGGGAAAATGTTACTGTGATAATAAGTAATGTACAAATAGTTTTCTTTAGTAAATTAATTTTCATGTTTATACTCCTAAAAATTGGTCCAAGTAAAAAGGACCATATTTAAACCGTATATTATTATAAATAAAAATGATGGAAAATAAAACAATAATTTCAAAATTTAAATTAAAAGAGTACCTGATTATAGTGATCAGATACTCTTTTATTAATAATGTTTTAATATAAATATTAATTAGTCTTTAATTTGAATTTCTTAAAAGATCCCTTTTTTAGAAGTTTTTTGTAAACTCCTTGTTTGATAAATGGAACATAAATCTTTAATGATTTTTTGCCGGTTCCAGAACCTGCACCCTTTTTAACTGTAGTAAGGAAATTTGAGTAAATAGTTAATTTCTTAAGTTTCTTACAGTTTGCTAGAGCACCTTTATTTATTTGCTTAACATTCTTGCCAAGGGTGATTTTCTTTGCTTTGGACTTTTTAAATACATTTTTGCCAAGAGCAGTTACTCTTAATGTGGTATTTAAATAAGTAACAGTATCAGGAACAGTTATTGATGATTTCTTCTTAATCTTTGAAGTTGCCTTTATTAGGGATACTGTTTTTGTGGCAGTATCAGTAACTTTATATGTAAGGCCTTTTACTGTAAACTTATCATTAAGCTTTGGAGTTGGAATAACTGGGAATGGATTATCCATTGGTTTATATTCTGGCATTGCCGCTTTTTCCTGTGCAAGGAAAGTTACAGGGTCTGAAAAATAAGCAGTAAGAGTATCATACCAGAGATTACCCATTGCTTCATAACCCTTTTGATTTGGATGATATTCATCATCAAATAAATCTGATTTAATAAGGCTGTGAACATCAATTAATATAACATTCTTTCCTTCAGAAACTTTTTTGCTTGCAAGGTTTCTAACGATGGAATTGTATTTAGCCACGTCACTATTTTTAGATGATTCACTTCCGGACATATCAGGAATTGTTGCAAGGAATAATACACCATCTGTAGGAAGACCGCTAATTACAGTATCAATCAGTTTTTCAAGTCTTGCCATGGCACCTGATAAAAGAAGGTTTTCAGTAGTTGTTGATTGATATATGATATCATTTGTTCCTACCTGAAGCATTACAATGTCAGGCTTACATGTGCTCATTACATTGTTTTTATCACAGTTTCTTTGTAAATCATCGATGGTTGCTCCGTTTCTACCGGTATTATCAGAGTCATATAGTTCTGATGGACCGGATTGATATAGACCAACAAAATCAGTATATTTTTGATATCCGTTTTCTTTAAGTTTTCTTTGAAGATAAATTCGGTATCCTCCAAACTGGTATTCACTTTCCATACTTGCACACCAGCCAGCTGTAATAGAATCGCCAAAAGGCATAATTTTATATGTCTTTGAAAGGTTGGCATCCACGCTACTTTCTTCTGCCATGGATATGGAAACAGACGAAAGAGTAAGTGCACCGGTTAGTAAAAATGTAAGAGCTTTTTTAAATATTTTTCTCATATGAATCCTCCTTGATATTTTTATTTACGTATCATTTTTTTATATTGTATCATTTCTTAATATTGTATCATAGATTTATCATAAAATAATCTATATTTTTTCAACATTATTGAACATAAAACAAGTATAAGGAAATTCAAAATATTTGCTGCATATAAAAATAATAGAAAAATAGTTTTATAAAAAAGTATAGTGTAATAGGCTTTTTTTTGATAAAATAATAAATTAGAGAAAAAGTATATTTTTATAAAAAATAGAGGTTAATATAATGAAAAAGGGAAAGATATTTGATAGTCTAGAAAAGAATTTTAGAGAGGGACATTATCCTCTTCATATGCCGGGACATAAAAGGGCATTAATGCCAAGAGGTCTTGAAGGGATGTATGGTCTTGATATAACAGAGATAAAAGGTTTTGATGATCTGCATCATCCTGATGGCATGATTAAGCAGGAAATGGAACTTGCAAAGGATGTGTACGGAACAAGCGCAACCTATTTTTTGGTTAATGGTTCCACCAGTGGAATCATGGCTGCCATTTGTTCATGTGTGAGAAATAAGGAAGCGATTCTTATGGCAAGAAATTGTCATAAGTCAGTTTATAACGCAGTTAAGGTTAGAGGTATTTATAATAAATACATTATGCCTGATAGAAATGGTGCCATAAGAGCATCTGATGTGGAAGAAGAACTTAAAAAATACAGCGCGCCTGATAGTAGTATACATATTAAGGCTGTGGTTATTACTTCTCCAACTTATGAAGGAGTGGTTTCCGATGTTAAGAGAATAGCAGAGGTTTGCCATAGATATAAAACCATCTTAATTGTGGATGAAGCTCATGGTGCTCATTTCCTTGGATATGGAGACTTCCCGGCTTCTGCAGTTGTGTCTGGTGCTGATATGGTTGTTCAAAGTCTTCATAAAACATTACCAAGCCTTACACAGACTGCACTTTTGCATGTATGTAATTCAAGACTTTTAAGTAGTGGAAGGATTGAGGAGTACTTAAGTGTTTTTGAAAGCAGTTCACCATCATATCTTTTAATAGGAAGTATTGATGCATGTCTTAGGTTTATTATTGAAGAGGGTGAAAGACATTTTGTTAATTTTTCAGAAATGCTTGATATTTTCTACAGAGAAACAGCAGGTCTTAAGAATATAAAGGTATTAACTTATGATGATGCATTTGCCCACGATAAATCAAAAATAGTGATAAAAATAAATGATGAACTTCAGGGAATGTTTTCTGGCATTTGGCTTTGCGATGAGTTAAGGGAAAAGTATAATATTGAGATGGAAATGGGTACAGTTACCTATGCGCTTGGAATTCTTACCATTGCAGATGATGATGAAGCATTTTTAAGATTTAGCAATGCTTTAAAGCAAATCGATAAATACATTACTGAGATTATTAATAGAAAGGGTGTAACTCCTGGTTTTGGTATTGATTTTAATAAGGCGCTTCCTCTTCCGGGAAGAAGATATTTAGTTTCTGATGCAGAGGCGGGCAGAGCGGAAAATGTTGTTCTTGAAGATGCAGAAGGCAGAGTGGCAAGAGACTTTATTTATGCATATCCGCCGGGAATTCCAATTATTATTCCTGGAGAGATTTATGATAGGGATATAATAAATGAAATCAGATTACGAATGAGAGCGGGCCTTAAGATGATTAATGTTACAAATAATGCTACAGTAAGAGTAATTAAGGAATAGTAAAAAGGTTGTAAAAGTTTGGTATGGCAAAGATATTTGTGTTAATTGGAAAAAGTGGAAGTGGCAAGGATTCGTTTTTTGAAGAATTAATAAATGATGGATCCTTAAATCTCAATAAAATTGTTGGGTACACAACTAGGCCTAAAAGAGTTCATGAAGAAAATGGAAGAGAATACTTTTTTATTGATGAAGACGAGTTGGGCAGACTTCGAAGAGATAGCATGATTATAGAAGAGAGGTGTTATCACACAGTTCATGGAGACTGGTATTATCTGACAGTTAAAGATGAAGAAATTAAGAAGGCTCTTAAGGAATCAAATGATTATCTCTATATAGGAACCATAGAATCCTTTAGGCAAATGAAAGAGTATTATGGAAATGAAACTGTAGTGCCACTTTACATTGAGGTTGAAGATGGCATAAGACTTGAGCGTGCTCTTATAAGGGAAAGAAAGCAGGAAAATCCAAAATATGCAGAGATGTGTAGAAGATTTTTAGCAGATTGCAGTGACTTTTCCGAGGAAAAGATTGAAGAAGCAGGAATAAGCAAACGATTTGATAATTCAGGAAGCAAGGAATCTTGCTTAAAGGAATTAAGAGAATATATAAGGATGAATTAAGATGTCGATTTACGGAGATATTTGTGGACAGGAAAATTTAATAGAGCATTTCAAGAAGACAGTAAAAGAGGACAAAGTCTCCGGAGCATATATTATTAGTGGAGAAAAACTCTCTGGGAAAAAGATGCTTACCAAAAGATTTGTGGCGAGTATTCAATGTGAAAATCCAGTTGATGGTGAGGCCTGCATGAATTGTCATGCCTGCCACATGTCACTAAGTGGAAATAATCCTGATATAAAATATGTAGTTGCCAGTAAGGAAGGAAAGGCAGTAAGTGTTGATGATATTAGGGAACAGGTAAATGGGGACATATCCATTAAGCCATATTATTGTAAAAAGAAAATATACATAATTGATGAGGCAGAGACCTTGAATCCACAGTCACAGAACGCACTTTTAAAAACAATTGAGGAACCGCCTTCATATGGTGTGGTGATATTGCTTACATCTAATGAAAACTCTCTTTTGCCTACGATATTATCAAGGGGAGTAAAACTGCAAACAAGAGCTGTTCCAAAAGAAGAAATAATAAAGTATCTAATGGAAAAAAATCAGATCCCAGATTATGCAGCAGAAAGCATTGCTTTATATGCAAATGGTAATTTGGGAAGGGCAATTGACATAGCAGGGTCCGATGAATTTGATAGAATCAAGGAACTTGTATTAAGAGTATTTAGTAATGAAAATCAGGATATGGCACAGGGTGAGATTCTTATAAGTGATATTGCAGATTATAAGGATACCATTGATGAATTCTTTGATATGTGCCTTATGTGGGTAAGGGATGTTTTAAGTTTTAAAAGTGGATGTAGTAAGAATCGGCTGATTTTTAAGGGAGAATATGATAAAATAAAAAACTGTGCAGGCAGATGCTCATTTGCCGGTGCCCAAAAGATTATAAATAGTATTGATGAGGCTAGAGCTTCACTTAAACTAAATGTTAGATTTGAAATGGTATTTAGATCATTTTTGATGACTGTAAGAAATAACTTAAGATAGAAAGGATAGTCAGATGAAGGACATTATTGGCGTAAGATTCAGACAGGCAGGAAAAATATATTACTTTAGTGCAGGAAACATAGAGGTTGAGCCAGGAAACCATGTTATTGTTGAAACAGCAAGAGGTGTGGAATACGGAAAGGTTGTTTTAAGTAAAAGAGAAATAGATGATGAGGAATTGGTTGCTCCTGTAAAAGAAATAATCAGAGTTGCAACACCTGAGGATGATAAAAAGGTGTTGGAAAATAAAGAAAAAGAAGTAAAGGCAAGGGATATTTGCTTGGAAAAAATCAAAAAGCATGGCCTTGAAATGAAGCTTATAGGTGTGGAATACACCTTTGATAATAATAAGGTTTTATTCTATTTTACAGCAGATGGTCGAATTGACTTTAGAGAGTTGGTAAAGGATTTGGCTTCTGTATTTAGAACAAGAATTGAACTTAGACAGATAGGAGTTAGAGATGAAACCAAAACATTGGGTGGAATTGGAATTTGTGGAAGAGAGTTGTGTTGCCATACATTTTTAGCAGATTTTAATCCGGTTTCCATTAAGATGGCCAAGGATCAAAATTTGTCACTTAACCCTACAAAGATTTCGGGTATTTGTGGACGTCTTATGTGTTGTCTTAAAAATGAGCAGGAAACCTATGAATATCTTAATTCAAAACTTCCAGATGTGGGAGATGTGGTTAATACCGTTGATGGTTTCAAAGGTGAAGTGGCAAGCGTGAATGTTCTTCGTCAGACAGTTAAACTTATTGTTGAGGATAAGGATAATGACGAAAGAGAAATTAAGGAATATAAGATTTCAGAACTTAAATTTAAACGCAAACATAGAAGAGATAAAGTGGATCTTTCCGATGCTGAACTTAAGGCATTAGAAGACCTTGAAAGAAAAGATAAGAGTAAGCAAAAGATAGAAGATTAAAAGTAAGAGAGGGAGCGTCGCTCTAATTATGGAAGAATTGGGTTTTGATTCTGATAAAGAAAAAACTGTTTCGGCGATAAATGGTGAGATGGTGAGGCTTTTTCCGGAAGAAAGAGTTGATGATTTAGAAAGAAATGGATATCGTATCATACAAAATCCTTCAGAGTTTTGCTTTGGAATGGATGCGGTATTACTTAGTGGATTTGCTATGGCAAATGAAGGAGAAACCTGTATTGACTTGGGAACAGGGACTGGAATCATACCAATCCTTATGTGTGCAAAAACTAAGGGTGAAAAGTTCTATGGCTTGGAAATACAGGAAAGTAGCGTAGATAGAGCGAAAAGAAGTGTTAAGTTAAATGGACTTGATGACCGCCTTAGCATAGTAAGTGGTGATATAAAAGAAGCTACGAAAATATTTGGGAAAGCGGTATGTGATGTTGTAACATCTAATCCCCCATATATGAATGAAAATCATGGACTTAAAAATCCTGATGAACCTAAGGCCATTGCAAGACATGAAGTAAAGTGTACCTTAGAAGATGTAATAAGAGAGGGGACTTATCTTTTGAAACCTGCGGGAAGGTTTTACATGGTTCATCGTCCCCATAGACTTGTGGAAATAATTGAGTGCATGAAAAAATATAAATTAGAACCAAAGAGAATAAAGTTTGTTCATCCATTTGCCGATAAGGATGCAAATATGGTTCTTATAGAAGCGGTTAGAGGTGGCAAATCATTTTTGAAAGTGGAAAAGCCATTGGTAGTTTATAAGGAAGATGGCTCATATATGCCGGAAATCTATGATATTTATGGATATTGATTAAGGAGCTATTATGGCAGGTAAATTATATATATGCGCAACTCCCATAGGGAATCTAGAGGATATTACATTAAGAGTTTTAAAGACATTAGAGGAAGTTGATTTAATTGCTGCTGAAGATACAAGACACAGCATCAAGTTGCTTAATCACTTTGACATAAAAACGCCCATGACGAGTTATCATGAATATAATAAGTATGATAAGGCTGTATCATTGGTGGAAAAGATGATTAGGGGTGTTAATGTGGCCATTATCACTGATGCAGGAACTCCTGGGATTTCTGATCCTGGGGAGGAACTTATTAAGCAGTGCATTGAAGCAGGAATTGAAGTAACATCACTTCCTGGACCAGCAGCATGTATTACGGCTCTTACCATTTCGGGAAAGCCAACCAGAAGATTTTGCTTTGAAGCATTTCTTCCTCATGATAAAAAAGAGCGTGCATTAATTTTAGAAGAACTTAAAAATGAAAGCCGTACTATCATTATTTATGAGGCACCTCACAGACTTGTAAAAACAATTGAACAGCTTTTAGATGCTTTGGGAGATAGGAAGATAAGTCTTTGCAGGGAACTTACAAAAACTCACGAAGAGGTTATTAGAACAACTCTTTCGGGTGTGATTGATATGTATGGTGGAAATAAGAGTGGTAGTGATGAAGGGAACACTCCGAGAGGTGAGTATGTCTTGGTAATTGAAGGAAAGAGCATAGAAGAAAAACAGGAAGAAAGTAAAGCAAAGTGGGAAGAGATGTCAATTCCATTGCATTTGAAAGTATATACTGATCAAGGCATACCTAAAAAAGAAGCCATGAAACTAGTTGCAAAAGACAGGGGTATTTCAAAGAAGGAAGTTTATAAGGAGTGTATAGATGAGTAAAAACGCAGGAGAAAAATCCTGCGTTTTTATTTGTTAAGAAACCACATATAAATACTATATATTTTATTCTTTCTGCAGATTCTGGGACCTGTAGGTTGTAGGAGTAAGACCGGTGTAGGCTTTAAATCTTTCAGTAAAGTAGCTTTGAGTAGGGAAAGCGAGAATTGATGAAATTAAAGCTACATTAATATCGGAGTACTTAAGCATGTTTTTGGCGGTTTCCATTTTTTGTCTTCTTATGTACTCGTTGATGGATACGCCTACTTCTTTTTTAAATAATTTGGATAGATATGTAGGAGAAAGAGCCACATAGTCGGCTAAATCATTAACAGTAATACGGTTATGAAGGTTATCATATATATAATCAATACATTTTATTATGTAGTTAGAAGTAATCATTTTTTTGTTAAGGGCACGCATTCGCTTGGTATATTCAAGACACATCTTAGGATGAAGATCGGAGATTTCCTTTGCTGTTTTGCAGGCATCGGCCTTTTGGATATAAAAGTCGCTGATGTTATAGGCAGTTGAAAGGTCCATGCCTCCGGATATGCAGTATCTTGCTGCAAGAGCTGTGGTGATGACAAAATGAAATTTCATATTTTGGACCGGGTCGTTGGATAATTTTCCAAGTCCTGGTTTTTTTATAAGTTCTTCTTTACAAAGCTCTTTTATGGTTTCAGTATCACCGGCTTTAATTGTGGAATAAAAGTTTACTTCAGGATTGTATGGTGCACGAAGAAAATTATCCTCTCTTCTGATAAATTCCTTTGTAAACATTTCTTTATCATAATTTGAGTAATTGTCTATAGTTATATCCATATTGGTATTTTCTGTTGCTTTATTTTCCATGGTTATCCTCCTATCATAATGATTTTTATAATAATAACATAAAAATGATAAAAAAGATATAAAAACGATATATTTGCCCGGGGAAATATTATATTCTTTTGTTGAAGAAAAGAAATGGGCTTACAAAAAGATAATAAACAAAAAAGAAAAAAGGGAAAAAGGAGAAGGAAATGAAATTATTAAAGGGTATTAATTTAGGTGGTTTTTATTCACAGTGTGAGCACAGTAAAGAAGTTTACGACAGTTTTATTCTGAAAGAAGATATTAAGAGAATAAAAGATATGGGGTTTGATCATGTAAGACTTCCTATTGACAGTGAACTTATTGAAAATGAATCGACTGAATTCATAGAAGAAGGATTTGCCCGTATTGAAAAGGTTATAGGATGGACTAGCGAATATGGCCTTGATATTATCATCGATCTTCATAAGGTATGCGGATATGATTTTAATGATGCAGGTGATGAGGAAAAGAATACTCTCTTTACTGATGAGAGTTTACAGAAGAGATACTTAAATATCTGGAAAGAAATCGCAAAACGTTTTTCAATATATGAAAATGTAGCCTTTGAACTGCTCAATGAAGTGGTTGAAGAAAAAAATGATAAGGCCTGGAATGAACTTATCAAAAAGGCAGTGAAAACCATAAGAGAGGTAGCACCTGACAGTTACATTATCTATGGTGGAATAATGTGGAACAGTGCAGGAACACTTAAGCTTCTCGATAAACCACAGGACGATAAGATTATATTTACTTTCCACTTTTATGAGCCATTGCTTTTTACACATCAGAAAGCATATTGGGTAAAAACAATGGATCCGAGCTGGGAAATATCTTATCCAGGGGATAGAGATGAATATATCGAGAAGTCAAAGATTATAGGATTACAGGGATTGGCAGTTTCTACAAGTGAGTATAGTGAGTTTACAAAAGACTTCATTGAAAACCAGATTATGGAAGCAATTGAGGCGGCAGAAAAAAACAACGTTAGACTTTATTGTGGAGAGTTTGGTGTAATTGACAGGGCACCTGTGGAAGATACATTAAGATGGTTTGAAGATGTATTTGCCGTTTTTAATAAGCATAATATAGGCTTTTCCATTTGGACGTATAAAGGAAAAGATTTTGGAATTATAGATAGTCATTATGATCCAATAAGAGACAGACTTATTGAATTAATAAAGAAAAATAAATAATAAAGAGAAAGGAGTAATTATGAATCTCAAAAAATCTTATGGAAAGAGATGTGCTGCAGTAGTGCTAAGCGCAGCAATGGTTTTTTCCATGATGCCTGCTGATAGTGTCAGCGCAAAAACCAAGAGTAAAGTTGTAAAATCACTTAAAGTGAAAAATGTGGACGGTAAAACTTTAGTCTTAAAGAAAGGAAAAACCTTTAAACTTAAAGTAAAGGTAAAGGGTACTGGAAAGGTAAGTAAAAAGGTAAAATTCAAATCTTCCAACCCAAAGGTTGTAAAGGTAAGCAAGAAAGGCAAACTTAAGGCCTTGAAGAAGGGCAAAGCTAAAATTACCATTACAAGCGTAGCAAACAAAAAGAAGAAAATTAAATTAAAGGTTGTTGTTGGAACACCTGTTAAAAAGGTTGTTCTTGGAACAAAGTCATACGAAGGAAAGAAGGGAGATACATTTAAATTAAATGCAAAAGTAACTCCTAAGAAAGCCAGCGTAAAGAAAATTAAATATACAGTTAGTGATGAAAAAATTATAAAGGTTGATAAAAAAGGTACTGTAACATTGCTTAAAGAGGGAAAAGCAACAGTAACCGCAACTGCTAAAGATGGACATGGAAAAAAAGCAGTGTGCAAGGTTACCGTTACAGGGGCCCAGAAAGATGAAAATAAAGAGGACGAAAAGACAGATGAAAATGAGTACATTTCTTATGAGGGATATGATGAGAAATGGAAAGATGAATTTGAAGGTGACGAATTAAACAAAGATGACTGGAATGTGGAACTTCACGAACCAGGATGGGTTAATTCAGAACTTCAGGAATATGTAGATAGTACTGATAATATATACGTAAAAGATGGGGTTCTTCATCTCGTACCAATTAAAACAGGTGAAGGAGATGAAGCAACCTACACATCAGGAAGAGTTAATACTCAGGGCAAGCATGATTTCAAATATGGTATGTTTGAAGCGACATTAAAGGTTCCAAAGGGACAGGGATACCTTCCTGCATTTTGGATGATGCCTACTGATGAAAACTTATATGGCCAGTGGCCAAAATGTGGTGAGATTGACTGTATGGAAGTAATGGGACAGACTACAGATTTGCTTTACGGAACACTTCACTATGGTGAGCCACATGCACAGAGTCAGGGCACATATACTATAACAGATGGAAAAGATTTCAACGAAGAATTTCATACCTATTCCGTTGAGTGGGAGCCGGACCATATCACCTGGTACGTAGACGGTATCAAGTATCATGAAACAAATGATTGGTTTAGTGCAGTTGAAGATGCTGGAGAAATCACCTATCCGGCCCCATTTGACCAGAATTTCTACGTAATCTTAAACCTTGCAATAGGTGGAAGTTGGGTAGGATATCCGGATGAAACTACTTCTTTTGAGAATAATGATTTTGAAATTGACAGCGTAAGAATTCTTCAAAAGGATGCAGAATATTACGAAGAGAAAGAAGCAAATGCTACAAAGCCTGAAAAGGTAGTAATAATCAGAGAACCAGATGAAACTGGTAACTATGTAGTTAACGGATCATTTGCCCAGGATATTAATCCTGAAAAGGATTTCGAACTTCATCTTGAAAGTGATGCAGCAAATAGTACATATAAAGTAGATAATGGTGCAATTACAATCACTCCAGATAGCACTGGTGTACAGACATATAGTATTCAGTTAAAGCAGCCAGGTGTTCCAATGTATCATGGTGCAGAATATACATTAACATTTGATGCAAAGGCAGCTGCTAACAGAACAATGATTGTTGACATTGAAGGACCAGACAGAAACTGGAAGAGATATCTTGCAGATACAACGGTTGATTTAACAACAACAAAACAGTCTTACGAGTTGAAATTCACCATGGATGATAAGTTTGATGCAAATGGTTGCCTTGAATTTAACCTTGGTAGTCAGGGAAGCACAGCAGCAGTCACAATTAGTAATGTTAGTCTTAAGATTACAGGCGGTGAAATCATTGATGATTCAAAGATTAAGTCTGTAAGAGCAGATGGAAATTATGTTTATAATGGACATTTCCAGGAAGGAAAGGACAGACTTGAATTCTGGGAAATTGAAGACAAGGATAAAGAATCCATATCAGTAACCAACACTAATAATGATAGAAAATTAAAAGTTGTTGCTGGAAATAATGTATCAAGCGAGAATCCTATTATAATTAAACAGAGCAATGTTCCTTTAACAGAGGGTGATTATTATTCAGAGTATGTAGCTTATAAAGAAGGGGCTACTAATAGTGAAACAGATAGTCTTATTGTTAAGCTTGGGGACAAGGTATTAGGAGACACAGTAACAGGTGAACTTACACAGTTAACTTCTAAGTTTACATTTGCCGAAGAAGATGATAATACACTTTATATTATTATCAATGCACCGGGCACATATTATGTAGATGATGTAGTAATTAATGAAGATGCATTAATTAAGAATGGTTCATTTAATGCTGGTAAAGCAGGCTATACAGAAGGAGTTTATGGCGAAGCAAAAGCAAGTGCCATAATCGACAGCCAGAAGGAGGATCATGCATATGATATTGATATTACCGATACAGGAGCTGCTGATTGGAATATCCAGCTTATGCAGGATGGTATATTACTAGAAAAAGATAAGTGGTATAAACTTACATTAAAGGCAAAATCAAATTATGAAAGAGACATCTTGGTAACATTACAGCACAACGGAAGTAGCGATGACAACTGGGATTCATATAGTGGCGGTGATGCGGCAAGAACAATGCACTTAAACGGCGATAATGAATGGCAGGATTATGAATGTGTATTTAAGATGTCAGCAGACACAGATGCTAATTCAAGACTTAGTATTACAATGGGTGCTGTAGGTAGTGTAAGGATTCAAACCCTTCACAGAATCTTTATTGATGATATTGAGTTAGTAGAAACTGATGGAGTTGAAATTCCTGATGTTGAACCAGGTGTAAATTTCTTTAAAAATGCAGATTTTTCAGATGGATTTGCAAATTGGTCAGAAACCATTGCAAACTGGGATGCTTCAGTTCATGCAAATGCAACAAGAACTATTAATGATGGTGTAATTAAATACGATATTAAAGATGTCGGTGATGAAGATTGGCATGTACAGCTTAAGCAGTCAGGCCTTGCATTAAAGGCAGGATATACTTATGAAGTGACATTTAAGATTAAGTCAAATGTTGCCAGAACAGTTAAGTCACTTGTAATGAGTCAGGGATATGTCGGGTATGGCGGAATTGACGCGGTGCTGACAGCAAATCAGGAAACAGAAATTAAATATGAAGTATCTGTAAATCAGGATGATGGAGATGCATTCTTCTGTGTATCAATGGGCAAGATAGCTGGTGTTGATACTCCTGCAGGTGTAATAGAGATATCAGACTTTTCAATAGTAAAGAAATAATCTCCCCCCCTAAAACTTTTAATATTGAAAAGTTGATAAAATAAAAAAGCATGTGGCACAAATGTGCCACATGCTTTTTTATTTTATAATTATTAATTTGTAAAAAGGTCTCTTCTCTTTCCGTAATAAATAAAGTTGATTGCAAGGAAAAGAATTGAACCAATAATAGTTCCTGTTAATGATGAATTGATCTCAACACTTGTATCTGAAGTAACTTTATTAGCTATTGCAGAGTTTGTCATAGCCATATATACTACAGCGCCAAAAATATTTACTATATATAATAAATATAAGAATGTTGGACCAAGTTTCATAAAACGGATAAGGTTTATTGCTGCTAATACAGCAAGTACTGCACCTATCAGTGCAAAAACACCATATACACTGTCGGCACTCTTCATGCCTGGAAATACCTCATAGACTGTATCTGCTTTTCCTGCGTAATGAGAGCCATTAAAATAAGCAAGTGCAGAGAAAAAGTTTAATATTGCAGATAGCCATAATGCAAAGTAACATAAGAATTTGTGCCACTTAAGTGGCCTACTTGATGAGTTCATACTTACCTCCCTAAGTTGTTTTTTTATTGCCACACATTAGCGTGTGCAACAGCACGAGTATAACATAAGTTTAGTTTTTTGACAATAATTCAAAAAGATATGATGGTAACATATCATTTTTAACCTTATTACTTTTTGAAATTTGTTAATGATTGTGATAACATTTCATAAAATACATAAAGAGAGGTATACAGAGCAAAGGCTATTGTTTATGTGAATTATATTTATGTAGACGGAGTGGTTTATTTAAAGTAAGGAGACTGACAGTTGTATGAAAGAATATAAAATGTTAATAGGCATTTTAATTTTTGCTATAATTTCACCGATATTATTTGGCTTGATTATAGGTAAGGTTATGAATAAACCTAAAATTGGTGTAACAATAATAGATGGCGGTTCGGATAGTACAGATGTTACATATGAGAACAAAACAATAACACTTATTGATAATGATAGAGATGAATTTAATAAAATTCTTAAAAAGCAAAGAGATAGCGTGGAAATAGAAACAGGTTTTGAGATTAATTACGATATAATAATGGACTTTAAAAATGGTCATACAGGGAAAATTTCCACAAAAGAAAAAGTCGTTGTCTACAATAAACATATATTTGGTGAAAAGCTTAGTGATAAAGATATCGAAGATTTACTTGAAATTATTAATAGAAATATAAATAATTAAACATATCATTCTTGGTTAGTTTTGATTCTTTTTTAAAAAATTCTATTTTGATGAATGATTGCAAAAAACAAGGAAAAATGGTAATATATAGAAAGTTTATTCAAAAATGCAGGAGGATATTATGTGTAAAAAACCATATTATATTACAACAGCAATTGCATATACATCAGGAAAGCCACATATTGGAAATACATATGAAGCAGTGCTTGCAGACAGTATTGCAAGATTTAAAAGAGCTCAAGGTTTTGATGTGCGTTTCCAGACAGGTACAGATGAGCATGGACAGAAGATTGAAATTAAGGCTGGTGAAGCAGGCATTACACCTAAGGAATTCGTTGATGGTGTTGCAGGCCAGATAAAGGATATCTGGGATATGATGGGCACAAGTTACGACAGATTCATAAGAACCACAGATGAAGATCATGAAAAACAGGTTCAGAAGATTTTCAAGAAGTTATACCAAAAAGGTGATATATATAAGGGACATTATGAAGGTATGTATTGTACTCCATGTGAGTCGTTCTTTACACAATCTCAGTTAGTGGATGGAAAATGTCCTGATTGTGGCAGGGAAGTTCAGCCTGCACAGGAAGAAGCATACTTCTTTAAACTTAGCAAATACGCAGACAGACTTATCGAACACATTAATACACATCCAGAGTTTATACAGCCAGTATCAAGAAAGAATGAGATGATGAATAACTTCATTTTACCAGGACTTCAGGATCTTTGTGTATCAAGAAGTTCATTCAAGTGGGGCATTCCTGTTGATTTTGATGATAAACATGTAATATATGTGTGGATAGATGCACTTTCAAACTATATAACTGGACTTGGATTTGATCTTGATGGTAATTCAGATCCTATGTATGACAAGTATTGGCCAGCAGATTTACATCTTATTGGTAAAGATATAATCCGTTTCCATACTATTTACTGGCCATGTATTCTTATGGCTTTAGATATTCCGCTTCCAAAGCAGGTATTTGGTCATCCATGGCTTTTACAGGGTGATGGAAAGATGAGTAAGTCAAAGGGTAATGTTATATATGCAGACGACCTTGTTAACATGTTTGGAAGAGATGCGGTTAGATATTTCGTTCTTCATGAGATGCCATTTGAAAACGATGGAACCATTACATGGGAACTTCTTGTTGAACGTATTAATTCTGATTTGGCAAATACTTTAGGAAACCTTGTAAACAGAACAATATCCATGAGTAATAAATACTTAGGTGGAGTTGTTACAAATACTGAAGTACATGATAATGAAGGATTTGATGATGACTTAAAGGCAGTTACTCTAAAAACAGCAGAAATTGCAAATGCCAAGATGGATGAACTTAGAGTAGCAGATGCAATTACAGCAGTATTTGATTTGTTCAAGAGATGTAATAAGTACATTGATGAAACAACACCTTGGATTTTAGGTAAGGAAGAGGAATCTAAGCCTAGACTTCAGACAGTTCTTTACAATCTTGTAAATTCAATTACAATTGGTGCATCACTTCTTGAACCATTTATGCCAGATACAGCTGCAAGTATATATAAGCAGCTTAATACTGAAGCAGTTCCATTTGAAAAGATGAATGAATATGTTCAGTATGAAAGTGGTAATAAGGTAACGGATAAGCCAGAGATACTTTTTGCAAGACTTGACATGGAAGAAGTAATGGAAAAAGTAAATGAACTTTATGGTGCTACAGAAGAAGAAGTTAAATATCCTGAAGTTGAAAAGAAACCAGAAATCGGTATTGAGGAGTTTGACAAGATTCAGATTCAGGTTGGTGAAGTCCTTGAATGTGAAAAACTTAAGAAGTCAAAGAAACTTCTTGTATCACAGATTAGAGTGGGCGGAGAAATTAGACAAATCGTATCCGGTATTGCTAATTATTATACTCCTGAAGAAATGGTTGGAAAGAAAGTTGCGGTTATCACAAACCTTAAACCAGCAAAACTTTGTGGAGTTGAATCACAGGGTATGATCTTAGCTGCAATGGATGATGAAAATAATCTTTCAGTAATGACAGTTGATAAGGACATTATCAGTGGTTCAGAAATTGGTTAAATATTATAGTTATTAGTTTATAAGACCCGTAAAGATTTTGACTTCTTTACGGGTCATTTTTTGGAAGCTCTAGCAGAAATAAAAAAGAGTGTCAATCCGGGAACAGTCAGAATTATTGTTGTTGTATTGAGAGGATAAATAGTGAAAGAATATAAAAATTACATATTTGATTTATATGGTACACTTGTTGATATTGAAACAGATGAATATAGTGATAACTTGTGGAGAGTAATGGCAGATAATCTAAATGCATATGGCACGAACTGGGAGGTAAATGCACTTAAGAAGACATTTTTTGAGTTTGATAATCAGGAAAGAGAAAGAATTAAAAAGATACTTATAAAAGAAAAAATGTTTTCTGAAAGCAAAGAACTTTTAACAGAAGTAAATATTGAAAGAGTATTTGCCAGAGTCTTAATAGAAGCACCGGAGTTTCATAATAGTGAAATGAAAATTGATGGTAAAACTCTTAAGGAATATAGGGAAGATTATAAAGCAGGCAAGGATGTAATAAGTGAAATCAGTGAGAGTGAATGGACTGCATTAATGGCTGTGAATTTTAGGACAGTATCAAGAAAATACATAAGGTTATTTGAAGATACTTGCAGTGTTCTTGAAGAACTAAATAATAATGGTAAAAATGTATATTTATTATCCAATGCTCTTAGAGTATTTACTTTGCCGGAAATGGAAAACTTGGGAATACTAAAGTACTTTAAAAAAATAAGAATGTCTTCTGATTATGAAATAATGAAGCCACAAAAAGAATTCTTAGAAGATCTCATTAAAGAAGAGGGATTAAAAAAAGAAGAAACGGTTATGGTTGGTAATGAAATGGAAAGCGATATGAAAATAGCACATATTTGTGGTATCGATGGCATAATGCATAATACTATGAATTATACAAAAAAAGAAATCAATAAATCACCATATAATTTTGAGGTAATAAATACTCTTGGAGGATTATTATGATATTAACCCTTTTTATCAATAGATAATTGTGGTGGTTATAGAATAAATGTCGCAGCGGGGGATATTATATTTTCAATAAATAGAGAGGAAATTATATGAAAAATAAAATGATAAAGAAGAAGTACTATTTGATTTTTGGCATACTTTTATTTGTTTTGACAATGTCATTTGTAACGATACCTGTATGGCGCTATAGTATATATGTTTATGTATGCGCGATCACTATGTTTGGGCTTTTTTGTTTATCTTTGTTTATAGATATTGTAAAAGTGATGATTAATAAGAAAAAAACAAATTGATAGATAATAGAAACCGGTCACAAAATGTACCGGTTTTCTTGTTTTGTTCTAACACTATTTAGGTTGACAGAAATAAGGGTTTATTTTATCCTATTGATGAAAAAAGAAATCAATAAATCACCATATAATTTTGAGGTAATTAATACTCTTGGAGGACTGATATGATATTTGAAACACATGCGCATTATGATGATCGCGCTTTTGATGATGACAGAGAAGAAGTGATAGAATCACTAAAACAAGAAAATATAGATAGAGTTGTTAATGTGGGGGCAGATATGGCTTCTTCTAAGATATCTGTGGAATTATCTGAAAGATATGATAATTTCTATGCCACAGTGGGAGTTCATCCAAGTGAAGTGGAGGGCCTGGTAGAAGAGGATATGGAAACTCTTGAAAAATTGATTATAACAGACCGAGAAAAAATAAAAGATGGACAAAGAAAGAAAATAGTTGCTATTGGTGAAATAGGACTTGATTATCATTGGGATGAGCCGGGAAGAGAATTGCAGATTAAGTGGTTTAAAGAACAACTAAAACTTGCGGCAAAACTTAATATGCCAGTAGTTATACATAGCAGGGATGCAGCAGAAGATACATATAATATTTTAGAGGAATATGTAAAGGGTGAATCGGTGTTTTCAACTAATACCAGTGGTGGAGAAGGAAATAAGATTTATGGAATCATACATTGCTATTCTTATACTCCGGAAATGGCAAAGAGATTTATAAATCTAGGTTTTGTCATTGGAATTGGCGGAGTTCTTACTTTTAAAAATGCAAAAAAAATAAAAGAGACAGCCAAAGAGCTTCCTCTTGATAAAATCGTAATTGAAACAGATTGTCCGTATATGGCTCCTGAACCTAATAGGGGAAAAAGAAATGATTCAAGAAATCTAAAATATGTAGTGGAGGCATTGGCAGAGTTTAAGGAAACAGATGTTGAAACAATAGAAAAAGTGACATATGAAAATGCATGTAAGGTTTATGATGTTCCACAGGTATAGAAAAAAAGATAAACATTTACATTATTGGAATTGTACGTAATTACATTTTTAAGGACGAAAAAATGTAAGATGCTACACTTTTAAGGACGAAAAAATGTAATGAAATACATTTTCAAGGACGAAAGAGTTGCAAAGATAGTTTTTAGGTGTTAGATTATAGAATGTTAATGAGTTAATTATATAAAAAGGTGAAATATGGCAGATTTAGGAAATGTATCTAAGACAATAGATATAATTAAAAAATATGATTTTAATTTTCAAAAAAAATTTGGACAAAACTTTCTAATAGATACGCATATTTTAGAGGGTATTGTTAAAGGCGCTGAGATTACAAAGGACGATGTTGTAATTGAAATAGGCCCGGGTATAGGAACCATGACGCAGTATCTATGTGAGGCGGCAAGAAAAGTTATTGCAGTCGAAATCGATAAAAACTTAATTCCGATACTTAAGGATACTTTGAAGGAATATAATAATGTAGATGTAATTAATGATGATATCTTAAAGGTGGATATTAATAAACTGGTTAAGGAAGAGAATGATGGTAAGCCAGTAAAAGTGGTTGCCAACCTTCCATACTATATTACAACCCCTATTATAATGGGTTTGTTTGAACGACATGTTCCATTAAAAAGTATTACGGTCATGGTACAAAAGGAAGTGGCAGACCGCATGAAAACAGGTCCCGGAAGCAAGGATTACGGGGCGCTTTCTTTAGCAGTGGCATATTATTCAAAGGCAGAGGTAATACTTGATGTGTCTAATAACTGTTTTATACCAAAGCCAAAGGTTGGATCCTCTGTAATAAGACTTACCCTATATGATAAGCCACCAGTAGTAGTGGATGATGAAGAAAAGATGTTCAACATTATAAGAGCCTCCTTTAATCAGCGTAGAAAAACTTTGGTTAATGGCTTGAAAAATGCTTCAAATTTACCATATACTAGAGAAGATGTTTTATCAGCCCTAAGTCAGATGAATTTAGATGAAAATATACGTGGAGAGAAATTGACTCTTGAAGAATTTGCAGAATTAAGTAATTTACTAGGAGGCTAATTAAATGAAAAAAATAATAATTGGAATATGTGCAGTAATCATTGTTTTGGGAATATTAGGATGGATTTATATTATAAATCCGTTAAATTTTAGAACTGAAGAAGTAAAAGATATAAAAACAGAGAGTGATTTCTTAATAATGCTTAACAACAAGCAAAATGATAATTATAAATCTGATAATATTAATGATTATAGAAAAGCGCATATTGATATTGATTATACATATAAAAGCATATTTGATTTAAATAGCTTGGCGCAAGTAAAAGTTAAGTATGATGATAAATATAAAGATAGAGTAATATATACAAGTAAAAAAGCAGCAAATGTAACTGAAGATATAGAATCTCAAAAACACTTAAGTGGTGGAATGGCTTTGGATGTGTGGCTTTATGTGGGAGATGTTGAAAATGAAGATGAGATAATGGATATGGTATATGAGTTTGCAAACTCTTGTGAAATTGAATATTCATATGACATGCAAGTGCTTGGTACAAGAAGTAAGAAATATAAAGTTAAAGTCGATAAAGATATGTTAGATTATTCAGATGAAGATGATTGCTAAACATTAATCCCTTTAATAGAGAAAGGATACAAGAGCAACCCTAAGAAGGTTGCTCTTGTTTGATATATCAGTGCAAATATGCTATACTACGAAAAGGCAGGTGCATTATGAAAGATACAATAATAATTGATATTAATGAAAATGATATAGATTATGAAGAAGGCTTAAAATATAGCAGTGAAAAGGTTAGAAATGACATGCTAAAAGCTTGTGAAATATTACAAGCTGGAGGCCTGGTTGCTTTTCCGACGGAGACGGTTTATGGTTTGGGCGGTGATGCACTAAATGCAGATGCTTCAAAAAAGATATATGCGGCCAAGGGAAGACCTTCGGATAATCCGCTTATAGTACATATATCAAAAATATCTGATGTTGAAAAACTGGTTTCTGAGATTTCCGAAAATGCTTCTAAACTTATGAACGCCTTTTGGCCGGGGCCGATGACTTTGGTTTTTGAAAAGAAGGATATAGTTCCAAATGAAACTACAGGAGGTCTTGATACGGTGGCAATTCGACTGCCTTCCCATAAGGTGGCAAGAGCATTAATCGAGGAGTCCGGTGTATTTATAGCTGCTCCTTCGGCAAATATTTCAGGCAGACCATCACCTACTAAGGGTTCCCATGTAATTGAGGACATGGAAGGACGGATAGACGCAATAATAGATGGCGGTGATGTGGGGATTGGTCTTGAATCAACTATCATTGATGCTACCGGGGAAATGCCTGTGATACTTAGACCCGGGTATATAACTGAGGATATGATAAAGGATGTATGCGGACAGTCCATGATTGATCCTGCAATTTTAAGGAAACCTGAAGAGGGATTAAGACCTAAGGCGCCGGGAATGAAGTATAAGCATTACGCGCCAAAGGCAGATTTTACACTGTATCAGGGTGAGGATGCAAAAGTATTTGAAAGTATTTGTAAAAATGCGCTTAAAGAAATATCTGAAGGAAAAGTTGTGGGAATTATAGCAACAAAAGAGAATATAAATGAGTATTGTAAAAGGTTAAGTGTAACCTATACCATAAAGAATGATGAAAAAGCTGATTTTAGAGAAAAGTTAGTAAAGAGAACTGATAACAGATTGTTCATCATAGAAATAGGAAGCAAGTTTTCTGAAGAAAGTATAGCAAAGAATTTATTTGCTGTATTAAGAGAATTTGATAGTTTGGAAGTAGATGTTATTTTGGGTGAAACATTTTCTGAAGAAGGTCTAGGAAGAGCGATTATGAACAGACTTTCTAAGGCGTGCGGATATGACATATGTGATGTGAATTAAAATGGTTAAGAGGGTAAGGGCATAAAGGTTAGCGAAGAAAAAAGGAGAAAGATTATGCTTGATTACAATAAGGTGATTTTTGTCTCGAAAACTGATACCGGCAGGGGGCCGTTAGCAGCACATATCATGAAGGAAAAACTGGGAGTATATGGGGATGACATTACATCCAGAGGATTGGTTGTGCTTTTCCCGGCACCTATGAATCCAAAATTTGTGGCCATAGCTAAAAGTAAGGGAATTGATATGTCAGGACTTAATTCCGTTCAGCTTACAAATGAGGATTTTGGACCAAAGGTTTTAGTTCTTACAATGGATGAAAAGCATAAAACGCAGGTTTATGATGATTATCAAGATGCATTAAATGTATATACCATACGAGAGTTTATTGGAGATGACGGTGACATTGTTAATCCTCATAGTGGAGATTTGGCTGAATATGGAAGTACCTATGAGGAGTTGTCCCAGGTGATAGAATTAGTCATCAAGAAACTTCAGGATATAGAAGAGTAAAAATACAATCAACTAATTATTAATAAAGTGTGATAACGGAGGAAATATTATGTTAGCAATTGGTAGCGACCACGGCGGATTCTTATTAAAGCAGGAAATAATGAATCATCTTAAAGAAAGAGGAATTGAGTTTAAGGACTTTGGTACTTATAGTGAAGATTCATGTGATTATGCTTTTTATGGAAAAGCCGTAGCAAATGCAGTGGCAGCAGGAGAGTGCGAACAGGGTATTCTTATTTGCGGAACAGGTCTTGGTATTTCCATGGCAGCAAATAAGGTAAAAGGAATTAGAGCAGCAGTATGTACAGATTGTTTCTGCGCAGAAATGACAAGACTCCATAATGATGCAAATATTCTCTGCATGGGTGGTCGCGTTGTGGGACCAGGTCTTGCATTGAAGATTGTTGATACATTCCTTGATACACCATTTTCCAATGAAGAGCGACATGTAAGACGTATCTCTCAGATTGAGGAATAATAATATAGAAACAAATAATTATTTGAAATTATAATTTGGGTGAGAATTGTTATGAGCGAAAAAAGAACTGATTACATTTCATGGGATGAATATTTTATGGGAGTTGCCTTCCTTTCAAGTATGAGGTCCAAGGATCCTAATACTCAGGTGGGAGCTTGTATAGTAAACCCTGATAATAAGATTTTATCCGTGGGTTATAATGGTATGCCTACGGGATGTAGTGATGATGATTTTCCATGGAATAGGGTTGAAAAAGACCCTGTGCTTAACAAATATTTTTATACAACCCATAGTGAATTAAATGCCATATTAAATTACAGAGGCGGTTCTCTTGAAGGCAGTAAAATGTATGTTACACTTTTTCCTTGTAATGAGTGCGCAAAAGCCATAATACAGGCGGGGATTAAGAAGGTAATATTTGCCGATAATAAGTATGATAATACCCCATCGGTTGTTGCATCTAAAAAAATGTTTGATGCAGCAGGAATAGAATATATTGAGTATAAATTTACCGGCAGGGAAATAAACATAAATCTTTAGAAAGTCTTTATAAAATCGGTGGATTTACAAGGAAAAAAGGAGTATACTAGACGGTGGGTTGTTATGAAAAGTAAAAGCGAAATTTTAAAAAACTTAGCACTTATAACTCAGCTTGGTATTAGCATGATGGTTCCTATTTTTTTATGTGTTGGAATAGGGGTTATAATTGATAAGCATTTTAATACCTGGTTTTCAATTCCGCTTTTAATCATAGGAATATTGGCAGGGTATAGAAATACCTATCTGATAGTTAAGGATAAACTTGAAGTTGCCAAGGCACATCCGAAGGTGGATGATGAGACCGGTGAGGATGAGGCTGTGGCTAAAATTATAGAAATGCATGATAGCGCTATAAATAATAATAAAGCAGCAAAATCAGAATCGGATGATAAAAATGATTAGGAGGCCATAAGGGATGAAAATAAGCCGGATGTTTCTTGATCTTTTGTTGGGCATTTTAGTATATGCTCTAATCGGAGAGATTCTGATTTTATGTTTATTTGAGAGAAAAATATATATTACAATCGGTTTTGCTACTGGTATTGCCTATGCCATTTATTCATTGATTGGAATAAATGAATCGGTAAATTCATCTGTAATGATGACGGAAGAAGGGGCGCTAAAAAATACAAGAAACCGATATATTAGAAGAATTATTGTAATAATACTTATACTTGTATTGTTCTGGTTTGTGGATTTTGGTAGTCCCATTGCCTTTATAATAGGAGCCATGGGATTAAAATTTTCTGCATTTATACAACCAATCAGTGATAAAGTGTTAGATAAGATGATGGTCAGGAGGAATTAAAAATGTATGTGCTTTCAGAAGCAGATTTCATGATTAATGGCTATTATAAATTTAAATTATTTGGGCAGGATATTTACATTACAACTACTCATATAAGTTTGTTGATAATAACAATTGTAATGTTGGTATTTATATTTGCCGCTAAGCGATGCATTATAAAAGCTTCGGCAGATGATTCGCCTAAGGGATTTCAGAATTTTGTTGAAATGATTGTTGAACTTATAGATAACATGGTTTCCGGAATCATGGGTGAGAATGGAAAGAAATTTAGAAACTATATTGGTTCCTTGTTTATTTTCCTTATTCTTTGTAACCTTTCTGGATTGTTTGGATTAAGAGCGCCAACAGCGGATTATGGTGTTACATTGCCGCTAGGTCTTATAACCTTTAGCATAATTCATGTATGTGGTATTAAGAAGAATAAGGTTAAACATTTTACTGCATTGTTTGAACCATTTCCATTACTTTTCCCAATTAACTTTATTGGAGAAGTTGCAGTACCATTATCCCTATCACTCCGTCTTTTCGGTAATATATTATCGGGAACGGTAATGATGGGATTAATCTATGGAATGCTTCCAATATTCCTAAAACTAGGAATGCCGGCAGCACTTCATATATACTTTGACATCTTTTCCGGATGTATCCAAACATACGTATTCTGTATGTTAACAATGGTTTATGTTAATGATAAGATTAGCGATTAGATATTTAAAATATAATTTCAGGAGGATTTTAATATGAATAACATTAGTGGAGCAGATTTTATCAATGCTATGTCAGCAGTAGGAGCAGGTCTTGCTATGATCGCGGGTATCGGACCTGGTATTGGTCAGGGTTATGCAGCAGGACAGGCAGCAGCAGCAGTAGGTAGAAATCCAGGAGCACAGTCAACAATTACATCTACCATGTTACTTGGACAGGCGGTTGCAGAAACAACAGGTCTTTACGGATTTGCCGTTGCAATCATCTTAATGTTTGTTAAACCTTTCAAGTAAAAGAAAAAGATAATGAAGGTGTGTTTGCACCCGCAAGTTACAGAAAGGAGATGCAATAGTTGATGGAGAGATTGTTCGGATTAGATCCGCAGCTTTTATTTGACGCGGCGGTTTTAGCTGTGAATATCTTTATACTGTTTTTGGTAGCATCCTATAATCTTTTTGAACCTGCCAGGAATCTTCTTAAGAAAAGAGAAGAACGTATCGCCAAGGAAATTGCTGATGCAAAGGAAAATAGAGAAACGGCAGAGAAGTTAAAAGAAGAATATGAAGGACTTATTGCTAATATTGAAACCGAGGCAGATGAGATATTAACCAAGGCAAGAAAAGTCGCTCTTGATAATCAGGAAGACATTATTACACAGGCTAAAAAGGATGCAGATTTAATATTAGCCCGTGCAGATAATCAGATAGAACTTGAAAGAAAGAAAGCAGCTGATGATATTAAACAGGAGATTATCGAAGTTGCTACAGCTCTTGCAAGTAAGGTTATCGAAGAAGAACTCGATAAGAAAAAGAGTGAACTTCTTATAGATGAAACCTTAAGAGAGATAGGTAAGGAAACATGGCAAAATCAGTAGAAAAGGTTTATGGACAGGCTTTGTTTGAAGTTGCTAAGGATAGCGATGATATTGATTATGCATTACTTGTTTTTACAAAAGAAGAAGATTTACTTTCTCTACTAAAAAATCCTCAGATTAATCCAGAGGAAAAGAATGAAATCCTAGATAGCATATTTAAGGGAAATGTTAATGATGGGGTTTTAGAAACCATTAAGCTATTAGTGAAAAATGGCAGGCAAAAACAGATTGTTACTACTTTAAAATATGTTGTATCAAAGATTAAAGAGGATAAAAAAATAGGTGTGGTTTATGTTACTTCCGATAAAGAACTTTCTAAAAAGGATAAAGATAAAATAGAAAGCAAACTTTTGGAGACTACAGACTATAGGGAACTTGAGATAAACTACAGTGTGGACAAGTCTCTTTTGGGAGGACTTGTAATAAGAATTAATGATAGAGTTGTAGATTCTTCTCTTAAAACAAAACTTATGCAGATATCAAGAGAATTAACAAAGGTTAGTCTTGATAATAAAATGTTTGATTAAAGATAATAAAAGGATAGGAGGATAAACTCCATGAAGTTAAGACCGGAAGAAATTAGTTCGGTTATAAAAGAACAGATTGAGAAATATTCCTCAAAGCTTAATGTATCAGATGTTGGTACTGTTATTCAGGTTGCCGATGGTATTGCCCGTGTTCATGGGCTTGAAAAGGCAATGCAGGGTGAACTTTTAGAGTTCCCTAATGAAGTGTACGGCATGGTACTTAACCTTGAAGAGGATAATGTTGGTGTAGTACTTTTAGGTGATAAGGGTGGCATCAACGAAGGAGATATTGTAAAAACCACTGGAAGAGTTGTTGAGGTTCCTGTTGGTGATTGTATGATAGGAAGAGTTGTTAATGCATTAGGACAGCCTATTGATAACAAAGGTCCTATTGAAACTAATAAATACAGACGCGTTGAAAGAGTGGCAAGCGGTGTTATTTCAAGAAAATCCGTTGATACTCCGCTTCAGACTGGTATTAAGGCTATTGATGCCATGGTTCCTATCGGAAGAGGACAGCGTGAGCTTATTATCGGTGACCGTCAGACTGGTAAAACTGCAATAGCCATAGATACTATTATTAATCAGAAAGATCAGGATGTTTTATGTATCTATGTTGCCATTGGACAGAAGTCTTCTACAGTTGCCAATATAGTTAAAACATTGGAAGAATATGGTGCTATGGACTACACTACAGTTGTAGCTTCTACAGCTAGTGAACTTGCACCATTACAATATATTGCGCCATATGCAGGTTGTGCCATTGGTGAAGAATGGATGGAAGAAGGAAGGGATGTTTTGGTTATCTATGATGATTTATCAAAGCATGCAGCAGCTTATCGTACACTTTCATTACTCCTACGTAGACCACCAGGACGTGAAGCATACCCAGGTGATGTTTTCTACCTTCATTCAAGATTACTTGAGCGTGCAGCAAAACTTTCAGATGCATTGGGAGGAGGTTCTCTTACAGCCCTTCCAATTATCGAAACTCAGGCAGGTGATGTATCTGCATATATTCCAACAAATGTTATTTCAATAACTGATGGACAGATATACCTTGAAACAGAAAGTTTTAATGCAGGTTTCAGACCGGCCATTAACGCAGGTCTTTCAGTATCCCGTGTAGGTGGTGCTGCTCAGATTAAGGCAATTAAGAAAATTGCAGCTCCAATTAGAGTTGAGCTTGCTCAGTATAGGGAACTTGCATCATTTGCCCAGTTTGGTTCAGAACTTGATGCAGATACAAGAGAGAAACTTGATCAGGGTGAGCGTATTAGAGAAGTATTAAAGCAGCCTCAGTACAATCCAATTCCTGTTGAATATCAGGTTATAATTATTTACGTGGCTACTCATAAATATTTATTGGATATTCCAGTTGAGAGAATCGCTGATTTTGAGGCGGGATTATTTGAATTTATTAAAACAAAGTATCCTGATATTCCAGCGGTAATTAAGACAAAGAAAGAACTTTCTGATTTAATGGAAACAAAGCTTTGCGAAGCCATTGAGAGATTTAAGGATGAGTTTGTTAATGGTAAGGCTTCAGATGAGGAAAGTGCAGATGCAAAAGAGTCATCAGCTAAAGAAAGTGAGCCTGTAAGTGAGGATAGTGATAACTAGTGAAAGGAGAGCACGATTATGGCTTCCATGAGAGACATAAAAAGGCGTAAAAGCAGCATAACCAGTACCAGTCAGATAACAAAGGCCATGAAGTTGGTTTCCACAGTAAAGCTTCAAAAAGCAAGAGTGGCTGCTGAAAATGCAAAGCCTTATTTTGAAAACATGTATGACGTAGTTGTGGACATGCTGTCTATAACAGATGTGTTTACCAGCAAGTACTTAATCTCTCCTAACGATAGTAATAAAAAGGCAGTTATTCTTATTTCTTCAAACCGTGGTTTGGCTGGTGGTTACAATAGTAACATAGCCAAGATGATTATAAATGATGATGCTTTTACCCCTGATAATACCAAGATTTATGCAGTGGGACTTAAGGGTGCCGAGTTTCTTTCAAAAAAGGGTTATGAAGTTGATACGGAGTTTTTGGAGGTAATTGAAGATCCATTATACTCCGATGCCATGAAAATCAGTGAAGAAGTATTAAGTGATTTTATGGATGGAGAGTTTGGAGAAATCTATATTGCTTACACAGAGTTTAAAAATACAGTCAGTCAGGAAACAAAGCTTTTAAAACTTCTACCAATAGACAAGGAGGAGTTTAAGGCGGGTGAAAATAAAAACATGGTTCTTATGAATTATGAGCCAAACCAGCATAGAAGTTTGGATATCATTATTCCTAAATATGTAACCAGTATTATATATGGAGCATTGTTAGAAGCCCTTGCCAGTGAAAATGGTGCTCGTATGACTGCTATGGATTCTGCTACTGATAATGCCAAGGAGATGATTGAGGAATTATCACTTGAGTTTAACAGGGCAAGACAGAGTGCTATTACTCAGGAACTTACAGAGATAATAGCAGGTGCAGAAAGCGTATAATTAAGAAAGATATTCATTCTAAATAAAATTTCTTAAAAAGGAGAAAACGGTGGAAAACAAAGGTAAAATATCCCAGGTAATTGGGGCCGTACTTGATATAAAATTTAATGAAGGTGAGCTTCCTGCAATCAATGATGCAATTAAGATTGCAAATGGTGAAAGCACTCTTACAGTAGAAGTTTCCCAGCACTTGGGAGATGATACAGTGAGATGTATTGCCATGGGACCTACAGATGGTCTGGTTAGAGGTATGGAGGCTATTTCAACTGGTGCGCCAATAAGCGTTCCGGTTGGAGAAAATACATTAGGAAGAATGTTTAATGTATTAGGTGAACCTATTGATAATAAGCCACAGGTTAAGGGGGCAAAGTTTATGCCTATTCATAGAAAGGCACCTACATTTGCCGACCAGAGTACGGATACAGAAATTTTGGAAACCGGTATTAAGGTTGTTGACCTTTTGTGCCCATATCAGAAAGGTGGAAAGATTGGCCTTTTTGGTGGTGCCGGTGTTGGTAAAACAGTTTTAATACAGGAATTTATTAGAAATATTGCTACAGAGCACGGTGGATATTCAGTATTTACCGGTGTTGGTGAAAGAACACGTGAGGGTAATGACCTTTACTATGAAATGGTTGAGTCAGGTGTAATCAACAAGACCACCATGGTATTTGGTCAGATGAATGAACCACCTGGAGCAAGAATGAGAGTAGGTCTTACAGGACTTACCATGGCTGAGTACTTTAGAGATGAGGGTGGTAAGGATGTACTTTTATTTATTGATAACATCTTCCGTTTTACTCAGGCAGGTTCAGAAGTTTCAGCTCTTCTTGGACGCGTACCTTCAGCCGTAGGTTACCAGCCTACACTTCAGACTGAAATGGGTGCACTTCAGGAGAGAATTACATCCACAAAGGATGGTTCCATTACATCAATTCAGGCTGTGTATGTACCGGCAGATGATTTAACAGACCCTGCTCCAGCCACAACATTTGCCCATTTGGATGCTACTACGGTTTTATCCAGACAGATAGTTGAGCTTGGTATTTATCCAGCGGTTGATCCACTTGAGTCCACATCAAGAATTCTTGATCCAAGAATTGTTGGTGAGGAACATTACAAGGTGGCTCGTGGGGTTCAGGAAATTCTTCAGAGATATAAGGAACTTCAGGATATCATCGCAATCCTTGGTATGGATGAATTATCAGAGGATGATAAGATGGTTGTTGCAAGAGCAAGAAAGGTTCAGAGATTCTTATCTCAGCCATTCCATGTTGCTGGACAGTTTACAGGGCTTCCAGGTCAGTACGTTCCTATTTCTGAAACAATTAGAGGATTTAAGGAAATCCTTGAAGGAAAGCATGATGATGTTCCAGAAAGCTTCTTCCTTAACAAGGGTAGTATTGACAGTGTGGTAGAAGAGTTTAAGAAGGCACACGAACAATAAAAGGTAATAATTATGGCAAATAATAAATTTATGTTAAAAATATATGCTCCGGATAGGGTGTTCTTTGAGGATGAAGCAGACTTTTTGGAACTTACCACATCTGAGGGTGATATAGGTATTTACAAAAATCATATACCTCTTACAGCGGTTGTAATGCCGGGGGTTGTAAAGATACATAAGGATGGCGTCATTAGAAAAGCAGCCCTTCATTCCGGGTTTATTACCATATTCCAGGAAGAAGTGAGAATTATGGCAGAGATTGTTGAATGGCCAGAGGAGATCGACATTAACCGTGCAAAAGAGGAAAAGAGAAAAGCAGAAAGAAGACTTAGCGAAGGTGGAAGCGGCAGTCAGTTAAGAAGAGCCGAGATTTCCTTAAGAAAGTCAATTGCCAGAATAGAAAGTACAAAATAAATACTTTTAAAATTATGAGTAATATTGCCGATGGGGTTTTTGCTTCATCGGCATAGTTGTATAAAATCAGTGTAACAATAATGATGGAAAAATGTAGACTTAGTAAGGAGATAATATATGGAACTTTGGGATATTTATGATAGTAATAAAGAATTAACAGGACGTACTATGGAAAGAAATGACTGGACCATGAAGCCTGGAGATTTTCATTTAACAGTTCTTGGTGTGATTCAAAGAGAGGACGGAAGATTCCTTATTACAAAAAGAGTAGAGACCAAGGCATGGGCACCGGGTTGCTGGGAAGTAAGCGGTGGAGCAGCACAGGCTGGGGAAACTTCTAAGGAAGCTGTTATAAGAGAAACTTTTGAGGAAACAGGCATAGATGTTAGTGATGCAAAGGGTGGATATGTATTTACATATTCCAGGGAAAATCCTGATGAGGGAGATAATTACTTTGTAGATATCTATAAATTCATTAAGAATATAAGCAAAGAGGATGTAAAACTTCAGGAAGCAGAAACTGCAGGTTTTATGTTTGCCACAAAAGAAGAAATAGAAGAAATAGCAAAAGAGGGCAAGTTCCTTCATTATGACAGTATTAAGCAGGTGTTTGAAAACTAAGATGAGTACTAAAGAAACAGTTTATAATTATTTAGTTAATCATAAAAATGAATATATTTCTGGAAGCAAACTTGCCAAGGAACTTGGAGTGTCCAGAAACGCCATATGGAAGGCCATTAAAAGCCTTGAAATGGAGGGGGTTTCTTTTTCTGCAGTTCCCAATAAAGGTTATATGATTTCTGAAAATGTGGAGTTACTAACCTGCGAGGAAGTAAAAAAACATATCAGAAATGATAGAATAAGAGTTGAAGTTTTTGAAAGTGTGGATTCCACTAATAACAGAATAAAAGAAAAAGCTCAGGCAGGAGAAGATGAAGGATTATTATATATAGCCAAGGAACAGACCAAAGGTCGTGGAAGGATGAATCGTAAATTCTCATCTCCTAAAGGGAGTGGTGTATATTTTAGTTTGTTATTAAGACCTAATTTGCCAGCCAATAAAACTTTATACATTACCACAATAGCGGCGGTTTCCGTAGCCATGGCTGTGGAAAAGATTACAGGGAAAACATCGGAAATCAAGTGGGTTAATGATGTTTTGATAAATGATAAAAAGGTCTGTGGTATTTTAACTGAAGGTGCCATTAGCATGGAAAATGGAAATTTCGATTATGCAGTTGTGGGAATCGGAATTAATGTAAGAGAACCCGAAGGTGGCTTTCCTGAAGAAATAAAGGATATTGCAGGTAGTGTGATAGAAAAAGATGAGGATTTGCCTGAATTCATAAGAGCAAGAATTGTGGCAGAGACTATTAACAATTTTATGGATTTTTATGAAAAACTGCCGGAAAAGGGTTTTCTTGAAGAATATAGAAAACGTTTTAAAATGACAGGTAAGGATGTTTATGTGATTGAGGGGAATCACAGGGGTGGTATCAGTGTTGATGAAATAATCAGTGAGTTTGGGGATAGTCTAAAAGTAGTTAAAGTTTTGGGGATTGACGATGATTTGGGACTTATAGTTGAAGGAAATGGAAAAAGAGAAGTCCTTAGAAGTGGCGAGGTAAGCATTAGGAGAAAATAAATGAATTTATTACAAAAGTATTTTGGACATTTAAAAACCATTAATAAGCATAGACATCAGGTTATAATTCATTGTTTTAAGGCTGGTATTTTTTTTCAGGGTTTAGGACATGATTTATCAAAGTATTCGCCTGAGGAATTTATAAGAAGTGTAAAACATTATCAGGGTTACAGAAGTCCTAATGAAGGAGAAAGAGAAGACTATGGTTTTTCCTATGCGTGGATGCATCACAAGGGAAGAAATAAACATCATTTTGAATACTGGACAGATTACGATGTTAAAACAAAGTTAATTAGTCCGGTTAAAATGCCAACTAGATATGTTGTGGAAATGTTTTGTGATAGGGTTGCTGCTAGCAAGATTTACATGAAGGATACATATACGGATAAATCGCCATTAGAGTATTATGAAAGAGCAAAAGGAAGAAGAGTCATTCATCCTGAAACTGCAGAATTGTTAGAAAAATTATTGGTGATGCTAGCCGAGAAGGGTGAAAAGGAAACATTTGCTTATATTAGGAAAATGAATAAAAAAGATTGATGGAGAATACAATGTTTGCTGATGAATTTGAGCAGATTATATTAGAAAACAACTACACTAAGTTTATAGTGGAAAACATAGATATAGATGTAAGGGTATATGTTTTAAGAGATAAGAATAATGCATACAGGCAGCTTATTGTTTTAAACCATGAAAAAGGAAAACGCATGGGTGGTAATTTCCTTGAGGAGTTTGCCACACAGATTGCAGATGTTCTTTATAAGAAAGGCGCAACTAAAGTAAATACATTTTGCCTGATTTTAACTAATGATCCAAGCGTTGAAATGAATTATGGGAAAGAAGACAGTAAGGTAAAAAACTACGAGGATTGCAAATATCCATATTGGATTGTGGATACTAAAAACAGAAGGTTGATGATTTTTGAAAACCAACCGGAGGATTTTTATGGATTAAAAACATTAGTAGAAAACATGTTAGAGGGCAGAGTCAAGGCGAAGGGTTCTAAACAACCATTTATCCCAGTTGTTACAATACTTTTAGTAATAATAAATGTATGCGCATTTATCGCCCTAGAAATAAAGGGAAGTACATTGGATGTTGATTTTATGTACAAAATGGGGGCGCTCTCACCAGAAAGTATTATAGAAAAACATGAAGTATACAGAGTGCTCTTTGCCATGTTTATGCATTTTGGATTTGAGCACCTAGTAAGTAATATGTTTATGCTTGTAGTTCTTGGATATTTTGTAGAAAAGGCAGTTAAGGGTTTGCCATATTTAATCATGTATTTGGTAAGCGGTGCCATAGGGTCCATGGTCTCTTCATCAATAATGTATAATAATGGACAGAGCGAGACTGTATGTGCCGGAGCATCAGGAGCTGTTTATGGAATTATGGGTGTGTACCTGGTACTAATGGTTTTATATGTTTTAAGAGTTCCGCCACAAATCAGAAAAGCAGAAATGATCAATACACTTGTTAGAATAGCAATTGTTGTGGGATTAACGGTTAGTGTATCATTTTATGATAAGGGCATTGATGTTACTGCTCATGTTGCAGGAATGATAAGTGGAGTTGTTATTTCGATTTTATGGATATTAATAATACTTAGAAGAGCAAGTATTATATCAATTAATAAAGAATAAAGGAGGGTATGCGTAGCATACAAGGAAAGACATGAAAGATTCAAATTGTATTTTTTGCAAAATAGCAAATGGGGAGATTCCAACAAATACTTTATATGAAGATGATTATTTTAGAGTGATTTTTGATTTGTCCCCAGCAAGTAAGGGACATGCACTTGTTTTGCCTAAGGAACATTTTAGCAATGTATTTGAATTAGGTGAAGAAGAAGCATCACGTGCAATGGTTGTTGCTAAAAAAGTTGCTACTGCACTTAAAGAAATCACAGGATGTGAGGGATTTAACATTTTACAAAATAATGGTGAGATTGCCGGACAGACAGTTTTTCATTTCCATATGCATCTTATTCCAAGATATAGTGGTGATGGAGTAAAGATTACATGGAATCATGGAAAACCAACAGATGAGGAACTTAAGGAATTAACAGCAAGAGTAAATGAAGTATTAAAGTAGTTAATAAAAGTGGCTACCCGCGGGAAACCCTTGGATAGCCACTTTCTTTAATAAAGGTAAATATATAAGAATAGGAATATGTCGGACGATTTAAATAGTTAAAATCAATCTCTTTTTCTCTCTCTTTTATTTCTTTTTCTTTTTCTCTTTTTCTTTTTTATTTTATTCCCTTTTTAAATATATCCCTTTTTCTCTCTTTTTTGAACTTCTTTCTCTTCGAAAAAGAGTATATAACTTGTATGCTATATAGTTCAACTTGTTTTTTTACTTAATCGTTATAAAAAGAAAAAACACTTGTACATATAAGTTTAATAGTGTATCATTTCATTAAGATGTTCGCTCGTGAAATATGGTATTTAATGTGATGTTAATTATCATATGTTTTTTTGATGCAAAAATTAGAGACTTTAAGCGTGGTTTAATGCTGGGTGAAATATTCTACAGATAGGAGAGCAGTAATAATATGAGTAATAAAGAATTAATAGAAAATGGTGAAGTTGTTGTTGGTATAGAATTTGGTTCAACAAGAATTAAAAGTGTAATGACTGATTTTGCGGGAAATATTGTAGCATCAGGTGATTTTACTTGGGAAAACAGTCTTGTGGATGGTATTTGGACTTATGATATTAACCTTATTCACGAGGGATTAAAAACAAGTTATGCAAATCTTGTGGCCGATGTAAATGCAAAATATGGTTGTGATATTTTAAATATCAAAGGTCTTGGAATAAGCGCCATGATGCATGGATATCTTGCTTTTGATAAAAATGGTAATTTACTTGTTCCATTTAGAACATGGAGAAATTCCATTACTGGTGAAGCAGCAGATAAACTTACAGAATCCTTTGGATTTAATATTCCTGAAAGATGGAGCATCGCTCATCTTTACCAGGCTATTCTAAATAAAGAGGAACATGTGAAGGATATTGCATTTATTACAACTCTTGCAGGTTATATTCATTACAAGTTAACTGGTGAGAAAGTGTTGGGTGTTGGTGATGCATCTGGTATGTTCCCAATTGATTCAAAGACAAGAAATTATAATAAGGAAATGCTTGATAAGTTTAGAGAACTTGTTAAGGACAATGGATTTTCTTGGGATATTGAAGATATCTTGCCAAGGGTTTTGATTGCGGGAGAAAATGCAGGCACATTAACAAAAGAAGGAGCTTTATTCTTAGATAATAGCGGCAAATTAAATGAAGGAACCATATTAGCTCCGCCTGAAGGAGACGCGGGTACCGGCATGGTTGCAACAGATAGTGTTAAGGTTAGAACAGGTAATGTTTCTGCAGGAACCAGTGTATTTGCAATGGTGGTTTTGGATAAGCCTTTATCAAAACTTTATAGGGAAATAGATGTTGTTACTACACCAGTGGGAGATGATGTTGCAATGGTTCATTGCAATAACTGTACTTCAGACATTAATGCCTGGGCAGGCATATTTGCTGGATTCTTAAAGGCATCTGGTAGGGATGTTGATATGAATGAAGTATATACCACAATGTTCAATTCTGCCTTAGACGGTGAGAAAGATGGCGGAGGCGTTGTGGCTCTTAACTATTTTAGTGGTGAGCAGATTACCGGTTTTGCTAGCGGTAGACCTTTTGTCGCAAGAGGAGAAAATGCTACATTTAATTTTGAAACATTTATGAGGGTAACTCTTTATTCTGCAGTTGCTTCATTAAAGATAGGCATGGATGTTCTTGCAGATGAGGGAGTTTCTCTTGATAGAATGGTAGGTCATGGTGGATTCTTTAAAACACCTGTTGTAGGTCAGAAGATTATGGCTGCTGCTCTTAATGCACCTGTAACAACACTAAAAACAGCAGGGGAAGGCGGCCCTTGGGGCATGGCACTTCTTGCTTTATATGCAGTAAATAAAGAAGATGGCGAGAGCCTTTCTGATTTCCTTGATAAGAAGATATTTGGTGAAGGTGGTGGAAATACCATAAATCCAGATAAGGCAGATGTAGCCGGTTTTGATGAATTTATGAAAAATTACAAGGCGGCTCTTATGGTTGAAAAGGCAGCAGTTGAGAATCTATAGAAATGGAAAGGATAGAGATGTTAGAAGAATTAAAACAGGAAGTATTTGAGGCTAATTTAGAACTTCCAAAACATAAATTAATTACTTATACGTGGGGAAATGTTAGTGGTATAGATAGGGAAAAGGGTTTGGTGGTTATTAAACCAAGCGGAGTTTCCTATGAAACCATGAAGGCATCGGATATGGTAGTGTTAGACCTTGAAGGAAACATAGTGGATGGTAATTTAAAGCCGTCTTCAGATACTGCTACACATATTGAACTTTATAAAAAGTATCCGGATTTGGGAGGCATAGTTCATACCCATTCACCTGAGGCTACAGCATGGGCACAGGCAGGTCGCGACATTCCTTTGTATGGAACCACACATGCGGATTATTTCTTTGGAGACATTCCATGTGCAAGAGGACTTACAAAGGAAGAGATAGAAGAGGCCTATGAAAAAAATACTGGTCTTGTTATTATTGAGACATTGGAAGAAAGAAACATTAAGCCAATTTATACTCCAGGCATTTTATGCAAAAATCATGGAGTGTTTACCTGGGGAGAAACTCCTGCCCTTGCAGTGCATAATGCAGTTGTAATGGAAGAGGTGGCAAAGATGGCGACAAAGACAGAGATTATTAACCCGGATGTTGAAAGAGCCCCAGAGTTCTTAAGAGATAAGCATTTTTACAGAAAGCATGGAGAAAATGCATATTATGGTCAGTAATACAAAGAAGATATTATTAGTATTAATACCGGTACTGCTTATAGCAGTACTGGTATTAGTTGTAAGTGAAGTAGGAAAAAAGAATAATAAAAAAGTTTCTGTTAAAAAGAAAGAATTAATATCCATAGGATTTTCCCAGGTTGGAGCGGAGTCTGACTGGAGATCAGCAAATTCTATTTCCATAAAGAATGCTTTTAAGGAAAGTGCTGGATATGACTTAATTTTTGAAGATGCAAGACAGCTTCAGGAGAATCAAATCAAGTCGGTTCGTGAATTTATACAGCAGGATGTTGATTACATTATTATTGCTCCTGTTGTTGAGGAGGGATGGGAAACTGTTTTGGAAGAAGCCAAGGCGGCAGAAATCCCTGTTTTGGTAATAGACAGAAAAGTTGATGTCGATGATAGTTTGTATTCAACATGGATAGGATCTGACTTTTATAATCAGGGTGTAAAAGCCTGTCAGGCCATGGAGGCATACATAGAAGAAAAGAGTATTAAGAATCCCAACATAGTTCACATACAGGGAACAATTGGCGCGACTGCTCAAATAGGAAGATCATCAGCATTAGAGGATGCGGCAGAAAAGTATGGTTGGAATATTATTGTGAAGAAGCAGGGCGAATACACGCAGGCTAAGTCTAAGGAATTAATGGAAGGAATCCTTAAGAAAAATAAGGACATAGATTTTGTTTATTGTGAAAATGACAATGAGGCCTTTGGAGTCATTGAAGCCATAGAAGAAGCAGGTTTGACAGTGGGACCTGAAGGAGATATTAAGATTGTTTCTTTTGATGCCACTTATGAAGGATTAAAGAACACATTAGAAGGTAAGATATTAATTAATGTGGAATGTAATCCTCTTCAGGGACCTGTTGCAGAGGAAATGATTGAGAAACTTGAAAAGGGAAAAACCATAGACAAAGAAGTTGTTATGGAAGAACAAGTATTTGTTTATGGAGAGGATATTAAAGAGATAGAGATTGAAGATAAGAAAATAGTACCTGTTGAAATGACAGAAGCAGTTCTCGAGGAAAGAAATTATTAATGATGGAAAAGATTAAAGTATTTTTGGTAGAAGATGAAGTCGTTATAAGAAACGGAATTAAAAACCGTATTGACTGGGAAGGCGAAGGCTTTGAATTTGTGGGAGAAGCAGGTGATGGTGAACTTGCTTATCCCATGATAAAAGAAACTACTCCGGATATTGTCATTACGGATATTAAGATGCCCTTTGTTAATGGCTTGGAATTAAGCGAATTAATCAGAAAGGAACTTCCTAAGATTAAAATCATTCTTCTCACAGGATATGATGAATTTGAGTATGCAAGGGAAGCCATAAGACTTGGTATAAGTGAATATCTTTTAAAACCAATCTCATCGGAAAAACTGGTTGAGACACTTAAAACGGTGGCTGAAAGTATTTATAAGGATAAAGAAGATGTTCTTTTAAGACAGAAATACGAAGAGGACATGAGGGAAAACTTAGAAAGAGAAAAGTTAAACTTCCTAAACAGACTTTTGGCCTTTGATTTATCCGTTCCTGAGGTGGTTGAAAACGGAAAAAAATTTGGCATGGATTTTACCATGGGATGTTTTTTTGTAATGGTATTTAATGCCTATGGAGATATGGATACCAAGGGTAGCATTAAAAACATTAATGCAATTAACGAGGAACTTGAGGGCAAATACGCAGCAAGCGGCAATATATATCTTTTTCAGCGAGAAATTGGAGGATGGGTATTTATTATAAGTGCTCATGATGATAATAAGTTAATAGAAATAAAAGATGAGTTTACAAAAGGCATTGTGGAAATAATGGATAAGTATCCATCCATTAGATATTTTGGTGGTGTTGGGGGACCGGTTCATAGAGTACATCATTTGCCAAGGGCTTTTACTGATGCGGAAGAAGCATTTGCCAAAAGATTTGAAAGTGAAGTATCCAAAATCGCAACAAAGGAAGAATTAATTAATGATAATGGGCAACCGGACATTAAGGAATTTGTATTTAGTGATTTTGGTAAAACAGGGGAAATGATTTCCAGATTTATAAAGTCTGGAACCTTGGAAGAAGTTGAAAGTTTTTTGGTGGCGCTTAAGCAATGTGTAAATGGTGAACATTTTGAATCGTCCATGGTTAGAAATTACGTGCTTATGGATGTGTACATCAGGTGCATGACTCAGTGTGAAAGCATTAATAGTTCTCAGGAAAGTAAAGAGGATTATGAGCATATTTCGGATTATAAATCAAGGCTTACCAATATTAAATCATCGGAAGAAGTGTTTGAATTTATTAAGGATATTGTAATTGATACAATTACTTACAGGGAAAAAACAAATGAACTTAAGTTTTCCATGTTGGTGGCCAAAACAAAGGACATGATTGAACATCAGTACATGGAAAAGGAATTCTCTCTTAGAACAGTTGCAGATAAGTTGGAAATAAATAAGTCTTACTTAAGTCGTTTGTTCTTAAGTGAGTGTGGATGTTCGTTTACAGATTATCTTGTGGAATATCGTTTGAAAAAAGGTGAGGAACTACTTGATAATTCGGATATGACAGTAACAGCAATTTCTTTAGAAGTGGGATATAGCGATCCTCATTATTTTAGCTATGTTTATAAAAAGGTAAGAGGCATGACACCTAGAGAATACCGTGTCGGAAAGAGAGATAATTAATGGGAGATAAAAGGAGAAGTCCTTTAAATAAAAAACTGGTGCCCATTGCATTAGCTGCATCGATACCACTAATAGTTGCCCTTATATGGGCATTAGTATCCCTTTCATATTCATCGGCCAGATATGAGAAAATAACAAAAAGTGTAACCTGCGCAAATGGAATATTGGAATTTAAGGAGCGTATGGATTACAGTATGTACTTGGCGGTAATTGGGAAAAGTGAATTTGATGAATTGGGTGATGGAAGTACCACAGTTAATGGTATTGTAACAGTGGATCCTTATGATTATATGGATGAAACTGATGAAACCTTGGACGATCTTTTAAATATGTCCACCATGGAGGTTAATAAGAATCAGGCCAAGCGATTAAAAAATACCCTGGTATCCCTAAGGGCAGCTGTTGAAACTTTGGAGGATAAGATTAAAAATAGCGATAGTTACGATGATAACATGGCCTATCTTGAAGATAATATCTACATGCTCACCACCATGTTTGAAGATGGTGTTATGGAGTACATACGAGGTGAGACTGTCAACTTAGGTGATATTAGAGTGGATCAGGCAAAGAGGAATAAGAATATTTATATGGGATGTCTGATTGTAGTTTGTATTGCAATGCTTATTGCCATGTTTACCATTTATAGAGCGCTTAGGGCAGTAACAGAACCGATTAATAGACTTTGTGAAATGAGTAAGGAGCTTTCTAAGGGTAATTTTGATGTTAAGGCTGATACGGAGAATACCAATATAGATGAAATTGCCATATTGTCGGAAAACTTTAATGAAATGGCAGGAGAGATTGGTGAATTGATTGAAGACATTACCCAAAAGCAAAAGGATTTGTCCTTGCTTGAAACAAAACTTTTACAGGCACAGATAAATCCACATTTCCTATATAATACACTTGATACCATTGTATGGCTTGCAGAAGAAAATCAAAATAGGGAAGTCGTTTCCATGGTAACGTCTCTTTCGGATTTCTTTAGGTCAACTCTTAGCAAAGGTCGTGATATTATTAAGGTTAGTGAAGAAGAGAATCATATTGAAAGCTATTTAAAGATTCAGCAGTTCCGTTATCAGGATATAATGGAATATAGCATTAGTATAGAGGAAGACATTAAGAATGTAAATATTCCCAAATTGCTATTACAGCCATTGGTGGAAAATGCTCTTTATCACGGAGTTAAGAATAAAAGAGGTAAAAGCAGAATTGATGTAAGAGGATTCAAAAAGGGAGAAAACATAGTTTTTGAAGTAGAGGATTCCGGCGGTGGAATGGATAATGAAACCCTTAAGCGGTTAAGAAAGAATATTGAAAAGGAAATATCTGAAGATACAACGGAAAGCTTTGGACTTGCGAATGTTAATTCAAGAATAAGGCATTATTATGGTGATGACTGTGGATTAACCATTGAATCTGTTAAGGATGAGGGTACTATTGCGAGAATAATCATTAAGGAAAATGTATTATAGGTTTGTTAAAAAAATATCCGAATGTAATCATTTCCCAACAGCAAGTCATCATTTCCCAAAAAAGAATTTAAAAAAATGGAAAAATGTCATCATTTCCCAAAAACTTTTTTGAAAATTTGTATTTTTACTATTAAAGATAATGTTAGTATGTTTGCATAAAGATTGAGCGAACAATCTAACATTATTTTTATTTACACAATTTTTCATTTAGGAGGATTAAAAAATGAAGAAAAAAATGCTTGCGGTTATGCTTGCCGCTACAATGGTAGTTACATCTTTAGCAGGATGTGGAAATGGTGGATCATCATCAAAGAAAAAAGATGACAATGGTCTTATTAAAGTAGGTATCATTAACAACGATCCTAACGAATCTGGTTACAGAACAGCTAACGATAAGGATTTACAGGCAATGTTCACAAAAGAGAACGGTTATGATGCAACATTTGCTTACAGTCTTAAGAATGATGAGCAGATTAACTCAGCTCAGACAATGATTCAGGATGGCGTTGATTACTTATTACTTTCAGCAGCAGATACAGCTGGTTGGGATTCAGTTCTTGAAGATGCTAAGAAAGCTGGAACAAAGGTTATTCTTTTCGATAGAACTATCGATGCAGATGAAAGCCTTTATGAAGCTTCAATCGTATCAGACATGGATAAAGAAGGTGAAACAGCAGTTGAATGGCTTAAGGGTCAGGGACTTGATGAGTACAATGTAATTCATATCCAGGGTGTTATGGGTTCAGCAGCTCAGCAGGGTCGTTCAGGCGCTCTTCAGGCACAGGTTGATGCAGAAAGCAATTGGAACATTGTTACACAGCAGACAGCTGAATGGAATTCAGAAAAAGCACAGCAGATCGTTCAGTCAGTTATTGACTCAGGTGATAAGTTCAACGTAATTTATGCAGAAAACGACGATATGGCTAAGGGTGCTGTAGCAGCTCTTGATAAAGCAAACATCTCACACGGTGTTGGCAAAGACGTTATCGTTATGGGATTTGACTGCAACAAGTGGGCACTTCAGGAATTACTTGATCAGAACTGGAACTATGATGGTCAGTGTAACCCATTCCAGGCTTCATATCTTGATGATGTAATTAAGAAACTTCAGAAGGGTGAAACTCTTGATCAGAAGACAATCATCATGGAAGAAAAAGGATTTGACGCAACAACAATTACTGAAGATGATGTAAACAATTACGGAATCTAATATGCAGACCATAGGCAATTATTAATAATGATTGCTGTATATAATAGAATACAAGGAGTGAAATCTTGTGGATGATAAAGTAGTATTAAGGATGGAAGGAATATCCAAAAGCTTTCCTGGCGTAAAGGCACTTCAATCAGTTGACTTTAAGTTAAATAAGGGTGAGATACATGCACTTATGGGTGAAAATGGTGCAGGTAAATCAACACTGATTAAAGTATTGACAGGGGTCTATGGAAAAGATGAGGGAACAATCCTTATAAATAATAAAAACACTATTATAAAATCACCTCAGGATGCACAAAGATTTGGAATAAGCACAGTGTATCAGGAGATTACACTGTGCCCAAATCTGTCTGTGGCAGAAAATATGTTTATAGGCAGAACTAAAGAGACTAGAGTTGATTGGAAGAAGATGAATAAACTTGCAGATAAACTTTTAGAATCCCTTGATATCCCGGCAAAGGCGACTGCGCAGTTATCAAGTTGCTCAATCGCAGTTCAGCAGATGGTTGCCATCGCCAGAGCTGTGGATATGGATTGTAAAGTTCTTATCTTGGACGAGCCTACATCTTCTCTTGATGAACAGGAAGTTGAAAAACTGTTCAAGCTTATGAGAGACCTGAAGGCAAGGGGAGTTGGAATTATATTTGTAACTCATTTCCTTGATCAGGTATACGAGGTGTGTGATAAAATTACCGTTCTTCGTGACGGCAAATTAGTGGGAGAGTATGAAATAGAAAGCCTTCCTAGAGTACAATTAGTTTCTAAGATGTTGGGTAAGGAATTTGACGATATGTCCGACATTAAGAATGAAAGTGCTAAATATGAAGGTGAAGGAAAGGACGCAACAGTTCTTGAGGCTACCGGTATTTGCAGTAATGCCGGAATTAAACCTTTTGACTTCAAAATTAAGAAGGGGGAAGTCAATGGCTTTACCGGACTTTTAGGTTCGGGTAGAAGCGAATGTGTAAGAACGATATTTGGTGCAGATAAGGTAATATCCGGTACAGTAAGTGTAGATGGAAAAACTGTTAAAATTGCAAAACCATTGGATGCAATGAAAGCCGGTATTGCATATTTGCCAGAAGATAGAAAGAATGACGGAATAATAGGAGATCTTTCAGTTAAGGATAATATTATTCTGGCTTCTCAGGTATTAAAAGGATTTACAAAACCATATAAGAAGGCTGAAGCAGAAAAGCTGGCACAGAAATACGTGGAATTATTATCAATAAAAACAGCTTCATTAAATACACCGATTAAATCATTATCAGGTGGTAATCAGCAGAAAGTTATTCTTGCAAGATGGTTATTAACAGATCCTTTGTATCTGATTTTAGATGAACCAACCAGAGGTATTGATGTTGGTACCAAGGTTGATATTCAGAAGCTTGTATTAAAACTAGCTTCAGAAGGAAAGAGTATAACATTTATATCATCTGAAACAGACGAGATGCTTAGAACATGTAGTCGTCTCATTGTTATGAGAGATGGAAAAGTTGTAGGGGAGTTATCAGGAGATAAATTAAATCAACAGGAAATCATGAAGACTATTGCAGGAGGTGAAAGATAGTGGAATTTTTAAAAGAGAAAGTTTTCAGCAAACAGATCTTTATACCAATTGCAGCTCTTCTAGCATTAGTTTTATTTAACTTGATAGCAGATCCATCATTCTTTGCAATTAAAATGGGTCACAATTCATCAGGAGATCTGGTACTTACCGGAAATCTTATAACCATACTTGATTATGGTTCAGAACTTGCGATTCTTGCAATTGGAATGACTTTGGTTACTGCTTCAACAGGTGGACAGGATATCAGTGTTGGTGCTGGTATTGCCATAGCAGGAAGTGTATTACTTAGAGTATTATGTGGAGGCGAAGTAAGCCCTGAACACTATAAGGCACCATTAGTAGTTGCATTATTAATTGCAGTTATAGTATCTATGTTATTTAGTGCATTTAATGGTGTATTGGTTGCACATTTTAGAATTCAACCCATGGTTGCTACACTTATCCTGTATACAGCAGGAAGATCAATTGCAGCATGGATAAACAAAAATCAGTTGCCAATCGTTAACGAAAAGAGTTATTCGTATTTTGGTGGCTATTTACCGGGAATACCAATTCCCACTCCTTTCTTTATAGCAATGGTCTGCGTACTTACAATCTTTTTAGTTTTAAAGTTTACAAACTTAAGACTATATACGCAGGCTGTTGGTATAAATGAGGAATCTTCAAGACTCAATGGTCTTAATCCTAAGATGATTAAAATATTATGTTTTGTAATCTTAGGTGTTTGTGTGGCTGTATGTGGTCTTATTAAGACTAGCAGACTTGCATCTATTAACTATTCAGTAATTGCAAAAGATATTGAAATGGATGCAATCTTAGCAGTTGCATTAGGTGGAAACGCTCTTTCAGGCGGCAAATTTAATATTGGAGCTTCCATATTAGGTGCATATGTAATTCAGTTCCTAACAACAACACTTTACAAATATAAAGTTGATGCCAATGCTCTTCCAGCATATAAGGCGGTAGTTGTTATAGTTCTTGTAGTATTAAGTGCACCAATTGTAAGAGAAAAGATTAATTCCCTTACAAAGAAATTACAAAGTGGTGAAAAGGAGGCGGCGTAGATGGAAAACAGTAAGAGTAAACTCGGATTTTTATCACAGAAAATAAAGAATAGTACTGATACCAATCTTCTGCTTACAATAACCATAGTAATATTCTTTTTAATGTATTTAGGAGCCATTGTTTTTCAGGGAGGAGCATTTTTAAACGGTCAGACATTTTTGAATATTTTAAATGCCAATGCATGTCTTATAATCCTTGCCTGCGGGCTTAGTACTGTTATGATAACAGGTGGGATTGATATTTCTGTTGGTGGTGTTACAGCATTGGTATGTATGAGCTGTGCCGTATATCTTGATAAGAAGGGCGGAAGTGTGTTTGGTGCCATTTTAATAGCCATTTTTATCGGATTAATGTTTGGTCTTGTTCAGGGATTTTTAGTAGCATACCTTGACATTCAGCCATTCATTGTTACTCTTGCAGGAATGTTCTTTGCAAGAGGTATGACAACTATTGTTAATAATAAACCATTTAACGTAGCTAATAAGCAGTTTGTTAAATTAAAGGAAACGCGAGTTAATGTGCCTTTTATGGGAACTGTTAACAGGCATGGTATTTACATACCAGGGTATGTAGAAATTGGTGTTATAGTTGCGTTACTTGTTGTTTTGATAATGTTCATTATTCTTAGATGGACTAAACTGGGTAGACATTTTTATGCAGTGGGTGGAAATGCCCAGAGTGCATTAATGCTTGGAATTAACGTTAAGAGAACAAAATTCCTATCTCATATGATATGTAGTTTGTTAGCAGGAATCGGTGGATTTGTATATTTTATGCATGTAGGTTCCGGATCCGCATCACATGCCATGGGAATGGAAATGAATGCGATTGCATCATCAATTATTGGTGGAACCATGCTTACCGGTGGTGTTGGTAACATTATAGGTACTTTATTTGGTGTATTATCACTTAGTACAATTCAGAACATTGTTACCATGGCAGGTTTTGATGAAGCATGGTGGACAGGTATTACAATTGCCTTGATGCTTTGCTTGTTCTTGGTAATTCAGAGTATTGTTATTGCAAAAAAGAAAAAATAAATTTGAATTTTTTTTCAATGCTAACCATATATCCAAAAACCCAAATGGGGGCGGCTTTCGGGCCGCCTTTGTTTTTATACGTTTTTCTTTATTTCCTTTGTTTCTTTTATAATCCATATGGTGTATAATGATTATATATTTAATAATTATAAGTTGATATTATCAAAGGTCAATAATGTTTATAGAATAGAGAATTAGAATGGGGGCTATATATGGAAGAAAATAAAGAATTACATTTTTATAAATTGCTTGAACAGTTACTTTCCCATACACAAATTGTTAATCAGGAGCCGGAAACTGCAAAAATAGAATCTATTTTAAATGAGATTGCTAGCATGTTTAGGCTTTCAAAGGGAGTAACACATTTCTATCGTAATCCTGGAGATGAGGAAAAAGGTATTGGTGAGACCATGAGCAGTTTTGATACAGGTAAAGAAGGTGTTCCTGTACATACTGTACGTTTTGTGACCCGCCTTATGTCTATTACAACAATGACTGTCTATATGGAAGAAAGCGAAACTCCATTGACAGAAGAAGAGTTATTCAAGGTCGATATTACCATGCGTACAGCCCTTGCCTTTATAAGTAGAAACCGACTTCAGGTTATTGCTGAGCAGCTTGCTTTTTACGATGATTTTGGTTTTCGTAATGTAAGAAGTTTTTTTAGATATATTTTGTGGAAGAATCGACCAGGTGATCTTGATGGAAAAGTAGCCATGCAATATAATCTGCGCCATTTTGCTTTGGTAAATAAAGAATTTGGTCGCGAGGGAGGAGATATTGTTCTTCGTAACCACTATAAGCATATGGAAAATGTAATTGGAGATGGTGGCATAGTTGCAAGACTTGGTGGAGATGCTTTTGTATGTATCTGTGATCAGATTGATTTGCCGGAAATTCTTGATTATATGAATGAAGCCACAGTGTTGGCAAGTGAAGATGGACAAACCACCATTATCACAGCATATGCAGGTATTTTTCAGATTCCAAAAGGATTCACAGTAACAAATCCTGGGGATATCATGAATAAAATCATGAATGTCTTTTTGATTGCCAAGGAAGGAACACAGGGCAATTTGATTTACTATTCAGAAGAAATAATGTCTGATAAGGAGCGCATAAGCAAGGTTCTAAAAATGTTTCCATCTGCATTAGCGCAAGATGAATTTCATGTATTTTATCAACCTAAGGTTAATATTGAGACTGGTGAAATTTGTGGTGCTGAAGCTCTATGTAGGTGGTTCCATGACGGAAGAATTATTCCTCCTATGGATTTCATACCAGCCCTTGAGGAAATGAGTGATATCTGCAAATTGGATTTTTATGTACTGGATCAGGTTTGTAGAAATATCCGTAAATGGTTAAATGAAAATAGACGTGTGGTGCGTGTTTCAGTGAATCTTTCACGTCGTCACATAATCAATAAGGAACTTGCAAAAACAATAATTGAGATTGTTGACAGACATAATGTGCCACATGAGTACATAGAAATTGAATTGACGGAAACTACCACGGATGTGGAATTTAAGGATCTAAGACGCGTTGCAGAGGAACTGCGAAGCAGCAAATTTGCCACATCAGTTGATGATTTTGGCATGGGTTATTCTTCGTTGAATCTGATACGCGTTGTTCCATGGGATGTGCTTAAGGTAGATAAGGCTTTTCTTCCTCTTGATGAGGAATCTAAGAGTAGCATAAGAAGTATTATGTTTAAATATGTTATTGCAATGGCCAAGGAACTGGGACTTGAATGTATTGTTGAAGGTGTAGAAACACCTACACAGTTAAAAATGCTTAAGGAGAACGGATGTAATGAGGCACAGGGATATCTCTTTGATAAGCCACTGCCTATGGAGGAGTTTGAGAAACGACTTGATATGGTTAAGTATTCGGTGTCGATTTGATGAATATGTGAGGGGGACTTGATATGGATTTGCAAGCATTAGTAAATAAGTTTAAAATTATTGCAGGGGTATATGCTTTTGATATATTGCCAGATGGCAGTTATAGTGAAATTCGAATTATGGCGATAAATGCGTTAAATGACATGATGTTTAACGTGTATCCTGATGCACCGGAGTTTTATCCAGGTGTTCCGCTTAGAAAGTATTTTACTGAGATTAACCTTGAAAATTTTATATATACAAGTGCAGTTAACAATGAGCCACTTTACTCATATGTAAATGCATTTGGAATGTGGATTAAGGGTTTCTATTTGCCTCTTGATGAAGACGGAAATATCATTAATGAAAAAGGAGAGCCTAATACTTCTCCTAGAACTGCATATTGTTTGTATATGACAACTCGTTCAGATAAACCAGATACTGACTATATGTCTCAGCATTCGGATGGTGTTGCTTCAGCGGTAATGAATATTAGTTTGAAGTTGCATGAAACACCAGATTTTCATCAGGCAATGGCCGGAGCTATTAGTGACATACTTAAAATGTGTGATGCTAAAAAATGTTCTATATATACCGTAGACACTAGTAATCAGCACTGCGAATATATAAACGAAGATGGTTTACAAACTGATTATTTGGAAAAATTTGCTGCTGAAATGAAGCGTACACCATTTGAGGCTGCCATGGCATGGGAAAACATATTAGAAGACAGCGATTGTTTGATTTTAGAAGATTTAGAAGTGGTTAAGGAACGTGATCCTGTGTGGTATAAGTCTTTGCGTGATCATGACATTAAAAACATAATTCTGTATGCAGTAAAGAATAATAAAAGGCTTGTGGGCTTTATATGGGTTGCTAATTATAATACATCGAGAAGAATGTTGATTAAAGAAGCATTAGAACTTACCACATTTTTGATATCAGCGGTTATTGCCAATTATCAGCTTGTTTCTCAATTGGAATTAAAGAGTACAGTTGATGGCCTTACACATTTGTATAACAGAAATGCCTTGGATGAAAGAGTGGATAAACTGGTTTCTGGCATAGATTTATATCCAAATACAATGGGTGTTGTTATGGCCGATCTAAATGGACTAAAAGCAGTAAATGACAGTAAAGGTCACCACGCCGGGGATAAGTTATTAGTGAGAGCTGCTGCTCTTTTAAATCTTGCATTTGGTGATTATGAAATATATCGTGCAGGAGGGGATGAGTTCTTTGTTTTCTGCCAGGATATTACAGAGGAAAAATTAAAGGAGCAGGTGGGACAACTTAATTCTTTAGCCAATAATACTCCTGATGTAAGCTTTGCTGTTGGTTCTGTTTATCTTGCAGGCGAATACGATATTCGCGATGCAATGAAGATGGCAGATGAGCGTATGTATAAGGATAAACAGGAATACTATAGGCAACATCCTGAAAAAGATGGACGAAAAAAATTTAATGTGTAGGCAAAATATAGAAAATAATTGCCCAGAACTGCAAAAAACTTCCCACAATAATTAGAATATGGAATACACAGTGCATATAACGGATTTTTGTTCCGAGACCATATAGAATAGCTCCAACAGTATAGGCGATTCCACCGGCAAGAATAAAGAAAAATGCCTTAGGACCTATTGATAACCAGGTTTGTTTGATGAAGATAATAATGCACCAACCCATTCCCAAATAACAAATATTAGAAAATAAACTGTATTTTTTTAAATCTATGGCTGTAAAAGTTGTGGCGATGGCACATAGGCCCCAGACAATACCAAAGACAACCCATCCGATTACGGGATAGTGTTCTCTTAGGGAAACCAGGGCAACAGGGGTATAAGTACCTGCTATTAAAAAGTATATTGTGCAGTGATCTAATACCTGCATTACTTTTTTTGCCTTGCCTTTTTTTAGTCCGTGATAGATTGCTGACATGCAGTATAAATCAATCATGGAAACTCCATAGATACAGCTGCTTACAACACCCCAAGCATTACCACGGGTTGCAGCCATAATAATACATAAAACCAGAATGGCAATTGCCATGGCTCCACCCACAATATGGGAAACCATATTAAATATTTCTTCACCCTTTGTATAATCAGGAAGAACACGCTCATCAAGCGGAGTTCTTCTTTTTTTAGTTTGTGCTATGTCCATATTGTTATAGTTAGTCAGAGCATTTGTATTCTGACTTATTTTCCTTTCTACATAATACATGTAGTTTTGAAAACTACATAATATAGTATACACAATTATGAAAGTATGTCAAGCAATATCTCCAATCTTTGATTGGAGATGCCCCCACGGCGAGTGGTTATCTCTAGTCTAAGATTGGAGATATTCCACATGAAATTTAATGTCACAGGCCTTTTGGGGCCTTTTTTGATTGATTATAATTTTTGTCACTTGAAAATTGTGCATAAAGTTATGGACATTTTGGTGAATGTATGCACATCCTTAAAAAGAAGCCCCCAAAACCCGCGTATTTGCGTGGTTTTTGAAAAATATAAATGAGAGTTAATTTGTGCATAACTTGTGCATAGATTTTATTGACAAATACGGGTTTTATCTATAAAATGTGTCATAACAAAAAGCAAAAGGCGGTATAAAAGTGAAAAAACTGGTGATTGCAGACATGGATGAAAAATATGTAGATGCATGCAGTGAATACATAAGCAAGAGACTTAATAATAAAATAGAGATACATGCCTTCTATAATTTGGATATGTTAGATGACTATATCGGTAATGATGAGATTGACATTTTAATTGCTGGAGAAAATATTTATAAGGCTGATTGGGAAAAAAAGAATATGAAAATAATTATTCTAACTGAAAACAGGGAATATCTACCTACTCAGGATGCATATTCTATATTTAAGTATTCTTCAATGGACACTTTGATTGCCCAGATAAAAATGCTTCTTGATGGAAATTTGCAGGATTCCTTAACAGCGTTTGATGGTTTTATAGGAGTTTATGATCTTTATAACAAAAGACAGAATACAGAATTTGCCCTTACTCTTGCTCAGGTTTATTCAGAGATGGAATCGACACTTTATATTGATTTGCTGGAGTTTTCCGGAATCAAACATATTTTGGAAGATGAAGAAGTTGGAAGCGTTTCAGATTTGATAACTGAGTATAAACAGGCATTAAAGGAATATGGCGATGATAATAGTAAGGATGATAAGAAGAAAGTAAACATATCAGGACTTTTAAAGTCATGCCAAAGATCCATTCATAGAATAAACAGTCTGGATTATATAAAATCACCACCCTATGTTTATGATTTAAGAATGGTGGAAACAAAGGAGTGGATGGATATGCTTTCCTTAGTGATAAAGGCAGGGGATTATAAAAGAGGTGTAATCCATATAGGAAATGTTTTATCAGATATTTGCCTGGCTTTGGAAAGATGTTCGGAAGTGTATATATTGGCCCCTTCTAATAATTATGAGAAAGCGGTGGCAAGGGAATTTATTGAGTTTTTGGTTGCAAGGGAAAGGGAAGACATCTTAGAAAAATTGGTTACTGTAAAACTGCCAGAATACATAGAATTTAATAGCTACACCATGTATGAATTAGCGGCAAATAGTTCCTTAGGAAGCTTTATAAGAAAACTTTTAAGTGAGAGTAAAAATGATAGATAAAGAGATACTAAAAAAACATGTGGTTGAAAAACTTGAAAATGAACAGGAAGTTACAAGGGAAAAAGTAAGAGAATGCATTGAGCAGGAAATGTTTAATGAGAAAGCAACGCAGTATTTATCCTTTGTAGAAAAAGAAGAAATAAAAAATGAGTTGTTCCATAGTATTTTTGGTTTGGATATTTTAGAAGAGTTGCTAGAAGATGACGACGTTTCAGAAATAATGATAAATGGATATAGAGACATTTTTATTGAAAAAAATGGAGAGATACGAAAATGGGATAAAGGATTTGCCGATAGAGAAAAATTATTAGGAATAATACAAAGAATAGTGTCGGATATTAACAGAAGGGTAAATGAAAAATCTCCAATAGTTGATGCCAGACTAAAGGATGGTTCAAGGGTTAATGTGGTTCTTAATCCCATAGCGGTTAATGGACCAGTGGTTACCATCAGGAAATTTTCAAAGGAAATAGCAGATATGGATAGCCTGATTTTTTTAAACACTTTGGATAATGATCTTGCTTGTATTTTAAAAAAGTTGGTGGCTAGTGGATATAACATATTTATTAGCGGTGGGACTTCTAGTGGAAAGACAACTTTTTTAAATGTTCTTTCCGGATTTATAGGAAGGGAGGAAAGAGTTATTACCATTGAGGATTCGGTGGAACTTAGAATAAATAATATTGAGAATTTAGTGAGCATGGAAGTAAGAACAGGTAGTGAGATGGGTGAAGGCAAAGTAGAGATTAGGGATCTTATTAAGACCTCTCTTCGTATGCGCCCCGACAGAGTCATAGTGGGGGAGGTTCGGGGCGCAGAATGTATTGATATGCTTCAAGCCATGAATACCGGTCACGATGGAAGCATGAGTACAGGACATGGTAATAGTCCAAAGGATATGATTTTAAGACTTGAAACCATGGTTCTTATGGGAATGGATATTCCGATTTCCGCAATACGGCATCAGATAGCTTCCGGCATAGATATTATTATTCACTTGGGAAGACTTAGGGACAGAAGCAGAAAGGTTTTATGGGTGTGTGAGATTGATGGGATAGTGGGCGGTGAAATTAGATTAAACACATTGTATAAATTTGAAGAAAGGGGTGAGGATGAAAGTGGGAAAGTCCTGGGAGAATTTGTTAAGTGTGGAGAACTTAAACACAGAGGAAAGCTTCAAAGAGCAGGTTACCGTTAAAGAGCAGAATACGACCTTTAACGGATTAAAAGAAAATGGTTGTGTTTTGGCTATATGGCTTTTAATAAGCAGTCTTGTGGCGTATGCATTTTTTGAAAGTGTTGTGGCTTTTCTAATATTGCAGATATTCTTTATACCCTTTAGAAAAAAGCTTTTGCATATGATTAAAAAAAGAAAAATGGAAAAGTTAAAACTTCAGTTTAAAGACATGTTAAAGAGCATGACAAATGCCCTGGAGAATGGATATTCCTTGGAAAACAGCATAAGGGAAAGCAGAGTTTCCATGGTGGCATTATATGGAAAGGATGAAATTATAGTTAAGGAAATAGATCTGATTTTAAATAGAATTAAACTTAATATTTCTGCTGTAGATGCTTTATTTGAGTGGTCAAAAAGATCAGGAATTCCAGAAGTTTCTTTATACGGAAGCACCTTAGGTGTAATTAAGGAAACTGGTGGAGACATTGCAAGAATAACCAAAGATTTGGCTGAAATGATTGAAATGCAGCATGAGGATGGAAAGAGAATAGAAGAACTAACTGCCTCCAAGAGGTATGAACAACTTATTTTAAGTGCCGTTCCCATTGTCATGATTTTCTACATAAAGTTTACCTCTAAAGGTTACATGGATGCTTTATATGAAGGCATTACAGGAAGAGTATGTATGGGGATATGTTTGTTTATATATGTTTTTTCAATCTGTATGTCTATAAAGATATTAAATATAGATAGTTGAAGTATTTGGGTTTTTGGTGGAGAAGAATAATGGACTATATTAGAAGAATTGCGTTGTCGTTGCTGCCAAAAGGAATTAGAAAAAAAGCGGTGATTAATGCAAAAAGAAGGTTTAGAAAAATATATGTGGGTAAGGATCCTGAAGAAAAAGCTAAAAGGTATGTGGCAGATAAGTGCTTGATTTGCTTGGCGTTTTTTGTTGGGACCTGTGTATTTGCAGGGATATATGCTTATAAAAACGGGAAAAGCAATGTTGATGTAATAAAAAGACCGGGAGAAAATGAAGCGGAAAAAATAGTAAATTTGGTGGCAGATGTGGACAGTGAAATTGAAAGCATAAGCATAGTTATAAGCCCTGTGAAAAAAAGTAGGGAGGAAGCTTATAAATGCATAGAAGAAGGCTATAAAAAAGCAGTTAAGCTGTTGTTGGGAGAAAATGAAGATTTAAGCCACGTAACAAATGATTTGTATTTTGTTCCTGAGATTAAGGAAGAGGATGTAAGCATTACCTATGATAGCGATGATTATGATTTGATAAGCAATACCGGAGAAATAGTAAGCCTTGATAATGAGGGTAAATGTAATGTAATAATGCAGGTTAGCTGTGGCGATTACGAAAAGGAATATAAGGTGCCGGTGGTAGTTGTTAAATGTGAGAAAAGGGATGTTGAAAAATACGTTCAGGATTATGTTGATAGTCAGGATGGCACTAATGGAATGGTCAGTCTTCCGGATATAATGGATGGGAAAAATCTTACATATAAATATTCAAAAGACATAGGGATAGTTTTTATTATAATCATTGGTTTTGCTTTAAGTGTTTCCATGTTTTTTATTAAGGACAGAGACATAAATGAAATGATGGAAATGCGGGGAGAGGAAATGGCCATGGATTTTCCGGATATATTGAGCAAATATTCCCTGATTGTTGGCGCTGGTTTAAGTAATGTAAATGCATTGGAAAAGATAGTAAGAGATTATGAAAAATCAGGAGAGAAGAGATATGCCTATGAAGAAATAAAGCAAATGCTTAAGGAAATAAAAATAGGAATTAATGAAAAGGATGCCTATGAAAAAATGGGAAAAAGAGTGGGTCTTTCTGGATTTGTCAAATGGGCAGTTTTAATGCAGGAAAACCTGACCCGAGGAAATGGGAATCTTATTTTAGAATTAAACAAAGAATTAAGGAGTGCCAGTGAGGAACGCAGAAGAATAATGAGAATAAGGGGAGAAAAGGCCAATACTAAATTGGTATTCCCCATGGTGATGATATTGGCGATAACACTATTAATTATTATTATGCCGGCCTTTATGGGACTGAAAGGAGGATTATGATGTTTTTGGATGAGGAAGGAATGGGAGTAATAGAAGTAACTTTAATTGTTGTTGTTTTGGTGGGACTGGCCATACTGTTTAAATCAGAAATAATGGCAATAGCTTCAACTATTTTTAGCAGTTTAAGAAGTCAGGTAAATACTTTTAAATAGGGAGAATTATTATGAATAATGAGGATGGAGCAATAAGTATATATACAGCGATTATTTTTCTCACGATTATTTCTATGATATGTGTACTGCTTGAAAGCGCCAGGTTACATAGTATGGTTGCTTTGTCCGATGGGGTTGCAGCAGAAAGTTTTGATTGCGTATTTGCTGATTATGCATTACCCCTGCTTGAAGAATACGGGCTTTTCTTCACATGGCAGGGGGATGCAGAAATTAATGATAATCTAAAAAATTACCTTTCAGACAATACAAGTTTAGATTTTTCGGATGATGTCTTTGATTTGTATGGATTAACTCTTGGTGAAACAGAAGTGTTTGACATTAAACATGCCACGGATAAGGGAGGGGATTATTATGCCAAGGAGATTACGGAATATGTTAAATATAAAGGCATTAGTGACGGCGTGGAAACCATACTTGATTTATATAATGATACTTTATCCTTTGAAGGGGCTAAGGAGTTAATTAATAACATAAAAAAAGCAAAGGAAAAAATAGAAAAAATAACTGATGCGGTTTGCGATTTATATGAAGTATATGAATATGCAAGGGATACTGTATCAGATATTAGTAGCGATATTAAAGAAATAAATAAAGAAATAAAGGCATTAAAAAAGCTTGTGAAAGCGTATAAATCCGGGGATGAGGATGTGAATATTGATTCCATTAAGGAGCAGTTTGATGTGGTAATGGAGAAAGTATCTACATTAAAAAAGGATGTGGAAGATCTGGGGGTATTAAGGGATAGTGCCACGGAAAGTATTGATACATACAAAGAAGAAAGTATTGAAAAAAGTGTGGAAGTCGGCATGATGGAAGGTGCTTTTAATGAATCGGAGGATGAGTCAAATTATGAATTGGAAGATGATCCGGTGGAAAAATCCTGGAATGTTTTAGAACAGATGATAAGTGATTTGAATGGCGTGAGTATTGATGATATTTCTTCAGAAAACATAAATGAGAATCAAGTTAATAAGTATATAAATAAAAGCATAAAAAAAATAAACCAATATACTGATGAGATTTCAGGAATAATAAAGGCAGTTGATGACATAAAAACAGGAAACATAACGGATGATACATTGTCTGAGCTTGAGGAAGAAAATCCTAATGGAATTTGCGCGACTTCCTGTATGGATTTTGTTGAAAAGTACATGGATTATTCAATACTTTCCTTGGTAACGGATGTGTCCAAACTATCCCATTTAACCGTTGATAAAAATGATGAATACCCAAGCAGAAATAAGAGCAATGGATTGGATGTGAAATTATATGACGAGGCAGCCTTTAGTCTATATTCTGGCGATGTATTTTCCTGCTTTGGTGATGAAGAAAATGAAGGGGCGTTGTCATATGAAATGGAGTACATAATAGGAGGAAAAAATTCTGATATTCGAAATTTATCAAAAACAGTTACCAAAATTTGTGAGCTTAGGGTTCTTACGAACATGCTTGCTATTATTACGGATTCCGAAAAGTTAAATCATATAAGAGGATTGTCTGCCATGACCTTTGGCCTTACTGGAATACCAGCCATAATGGCTTTGGGAGAGGTGATAATATCTGCTGCCTGGGCCATAGGAGAGTCCATAATGGATGTTAGAAATCTAATGAGTGGAAGAAGATTTCATATGATTAAGAGGAGTGATGAATTTAATCTAGGTCTGTCAAATTTGTCATCGGTATTTTCAAAGAACTTTCCTGAAAATGATGACAAGGATAAGAGTATTTTAAATGGGCTTGATTACAGACAGTATTTAGAAGTGATAATCATGCTTACGAATAAAAGCGAAAAGTATTATCGAAGCATGGATATTATACAGTTAAACATTAGAAAAAAAGGATGTGAGAACTTTGAAATGTCAAAATGCGTTTGTGGAGCATCCATGAATGCGGAGTTTAAGGCAAAAAGCCTGTTTACAAATCTTCCTTTTATTTCGGGTAAATTAGGTGATTTTGGAGAGATAAGCATAGGTAAGAATTTATCTTTTAATTATTGATTCATTCATATATTTTTCGGAGAGGAGGTAGATTTATGTTCTTTTATATTTCCAATAAAAAAACTAAAAAAATAAAATCAAAAATCATATATAGAATAAGAAAAATTAGTATTATTTGCGGAGACTTGTGTCATAGTGTGGTTTTTTATAATAATATTAAGAATTTTATAAAAAAAATAAAAACTTCCCTTCAATTGTACAAATTCTATTCCTGCCAAATTCCTACCAATGAAAGATTTTTAGTACAGTTGTTTATGATCATGACTAGTTTTTTTGTTGAACGGTGTAAGATACGGATTAAAGGGATGCAGAGGAAAGTTCGGTGGATATATAAAAGAGCATTAATGTGCCTCCTCTTTGAAAGAGGAGAATTAAGTATTGAGGGAGCATTAACCATTCCGGTGTTTTTATTTGCTACCATTGGTTTCTTATATTTCTTCGTAATTATGGGAGTTGATTTAAAGGTATATACTGCCATGGAAAATGCAGGAAATGAGATTGGGAAGGCATATGTTTTATCGGAGAGTTTTGAAAATACATTAACATCAGATCTTGCCATAAAAACTGCAATTGTGTCAGAACTAGGAGTTGATAATATTAAGAAAAGCTGCATAGAAAATGGAGTAATGGGTATAAATGTGAGAGATTCATCTTATGAAAATGGCTTTCTTACAATGGTGGTTAAATATAATGTTAAAATTCCTTTCATCATGGGAGATTTAGGGGGGATTAAAAGAGAATTAAAACTGTGTTCAAAACTTTTTGTGGGAAAAGAAATATTTAATGAGGAAGAGTGTGTATATGTTACTAAAAATGGAACTGTATATCATAGAGACAGAAACTGTACTTATTTGAATCCTTCCCTTAAACCTATTACATTTGGAGAACTTGTAAATACAGTAAATAATTCGGGGGAACATTACAGTATATGCGATGTGTGTCTTGATAATCTTAAGACTCAGGGAATGGAAGAAGATGATCTTGATTATGGTGATATTGTTTATGTAACAAATGAAGGAAATAAATATCATTTAACTATTGACTGTGTAACTGTAAAAAGAGAAGTGGAAGTTAAAAAACTATCTGAAGTAGCTGGAATGAAAGAGTGTTCTAAATGTGGAGCGGATAATTATGAGGAATGAAAAGGGAAGTGTAACATTAGAAGCAGCGTTGGTTGTACCAATTATTTTTATAATTATATTGGGAATAATATATTCTACATTCTATCTTCATGATAGCGTGGTAATAAAATCCATTTGTAATTATTATTGTGGGAAAATACAAAGGGAAGAATTAACCACATCAGAGGTTTGTGCAGCAATATTAAAGGAATCTTCTGGGAAACTTTATTTAATAAAAGAAATTGGCGTAGATGTGGATAAAGAAAATGATTCAATTGTTGAGGTGTCAGGAAGGGTCAATGGTCCTTTTAAAGAAATAATAAAAATGCTTGGGTATGACTCCATAAGTGTAAGCTGTAAAAAGAAATCCAAAGTGAATAAAGATGATATATATAAAAGGAACCTTGTAAAAGACATAGTTGAGGATGTGATGAATTAATATGGAATATAATATGCGTTGTGATTTGGATGGGTCATATTTAAGCCTTTGCATGGAAAGTAAAGAATGTGATTATCGTTTAAACATGTTAACTTTTAATAATATAAAAGGTCTTCTTTTGGCAAAGTATAAAAATGTAAATAATAAAAGACTAATTCAGTATGATTATGCTTCAAAGACACCGTTAGCAGAGTATCTTAAAATTGCAAAGATAGATGAGGAAGGCATTAAGAGACTAATAATTGATTTGGATAGGGTGGTTAATAATGCATCAATGTATTTGCTGCCCAAGAAGGGGTTATGTCTTGATATCAATTATATCTTTGTAAATGCAAATGGTGGATTTGAATTCATATATAATCCATATGGCAATTCTGATTTCTTTAAGGAATTGTACGAACTCTTTTTGGGGGTATTGCCCTATATTGATCATGACAACCATAAGACTGTTCTTATGACCTATGGTCTTATGGATGTCATGGATACCCCTAATGTGACCATGAGTGATTTGATAAGCTTTGTAAACAGAATAGAGAGTGAATACACAGAATCGGGAAATGATAGTAAAGACTTTGGAATGTCCATAGAGATTGCAGCAGAAGATGTCCCTTTATATGGCGAGAAAAGTGACGGGGATATCATGGTAAAAAAAGACAGAATAAAGGAGGGATTTAAAAAGAAAATAGCAGATATTATTAAAAAAGAAAAACAAGTCAAAGAGAAAAGTAAATATAAAGAACGTCCAAAATTAGTGGAAAAATAAGTGATTTTGTGGTATTGTATGAGTTGTATGAAAACAAGTACAGTCAAAGGAGATTTTCCAAAATGAAAAAGTATCTGAACAGAGTGTTTATAGATGGTCTTAGTGGTATGGCATTGGGTTTATTTGCCACGCTTATTATGGGAACGATACTTGTTCAGATAGGTGACTTTGTTGGTAATAAACCTGGTGATTATCTGGTATTAATTGGAAGTGTAGCCAAGACAATTACTGGTGCAGGCATTGGCGTGGGAGTGGCTGGTAAACTTAAGGCGAGTCCCTTGGTTAGTGTATCTGCAGCGGTAGCAGGTATGCTTGGAGCATTCCCTCAGATTACAGACACCATGCAATATGTTGTGGGAAAACCAGGAGAACCTTTAGGAGCATTCGTGGCAGCTTATGTTGCAGTAGAATTGGGAAGTCTGGTATCTGGAAAGACAAGCCTTGATATTCTTATTACACCATTTGTTTCAATCATTACAGGCGGAATGGCAGGTCTTTGGGTTGGAGGACCTATTGCAAAGTTTATGCTTTGGGTTGGAAACCTGGTAAATGTCAATGTTGATAAGCAACCTATTGTTGGTGGAATCATAGTTTCAGTTCTTATGGGAATTATTCTTACACTGCCGATCAGTTCTGCGGCCATAGGTATTTCCTTGGGACTGTCAGGACTTGCAGCAGGCGCAGCTACTGTGGGATGTTGCTGTCAGATGGTTGGATTTGCTGTGGCTAGTTTTAAGGAAAACAAGGTTGGAGGATTAATATCCCAGGGAGTAGGAACTTCCATGTTACAGATACCAAATATTCTAAGACATCCCCTTATATGGATTCCGCCTATTGTTTCTTCGGCCATTTTAGGGCCTATTAGTGCGGCAATTCTTAAGATGAAGAGTAATCCAACGGGGTCAGGAATGGGAACAAGTGGACTTGTGGGACCAATCATGTCTTATCAAACTATGATTGCTACCCAGTCTCCTAAAATTGTTTTAGTAGAGATAATACTTATGCAGATTTTACTTCCAGCCATTATTACATTAACCATTAGTTCAGGTATGAGAAAACTTGGTTACATAAAAGATGGCGACATGAAACTAGTAGATAATAATTAAGGAGCGGACTCTTGAGTATCAAAGATATTTTCAGAAAAAAAGCAATAGAAACTGAAGAGGAAGAATTTATACAAACCATAGAAGCACATAATAGAAATAAAAGAATCAGACGACTATTAATTGCTTTAATAATTCTTATTTCTGTTATTTCAGTAGTGGTATATCAGAAAACCAGAGTATACAAGGGATTGAAAATAGAAAGTTCTGTTGAAATACAGGATGGTTACGACAGTAAGTATACCGGATATGGTGATATGCTTATTAAGTATAGTGAAGATGGTGTGTCTTACATAAGTAAGAATAAAACAGTATGGAATCAGGCATTTGAAATAAAAACTCCTCTTGTGGATTCCTGTGGTGATTATGTTGTGGTTGCCACCCAGGGCGGTACTGATATTTACCTTTTTAATAAAAAAGGATTGGTAAGTCAGTACGAAAGCAGTTATCCAATAATTAAGGTTAAGGTTGCAAAACAAGGAGTTGTTGCTGCAATTTTAGAGGATAGTAATACAAACTATTTAGAAGTAACTGATAAAGAAGGCAATAAATTGGTTGCCGGAAGAACAGAACTTACAAGTAATGGTTATCCTGTGGACTTTGATATTTCGGAAGATGGCAAAAAGATGGCTGTTTCTTACCTTTACGTAAGTAGTGGTGTTATGCAGTCTAAAGTACTATTTTACAACTTTTCGGATGTTGGTCAAAATGAAGTTGATAGAATGGTGGGCGGTTTTAATCATTATGCCCAGTCGGTGGTTCCGAAGGTAGAGTTTTTAACTAATGATGTTGTGGTGGCTGTGGCAGATTCAAGAGTATCTTTTTATTCAATGAAGCAGAAACCAGAACTTGTTTCTGAAGAGGAATTTTCAGATGAAATTGAAAAGATATGCTATTCTTCTGAATACTTATGCATGGTTTTTAAAAATACCGGTGAACAGAATAAAGAAGAACACTTAGTGTGTGTATATAATACCAAGGGTAAAAAAGTTATGTCCGAATATACAGACGAACTGTATACAAATGTAAAAATAATAGAGGACTATGTGTTCACTTATGATAATGTTAATTTCACGGTATTGGCATTTAACGGTGATAAGAAACTTACATATAGTTTTAAGGAAGAAGTGGTGGATATATTGCCGGTCACATATAGAAACTTTTATGTGGTTTATAATGACAGGGTGGAATATGTCAAATTAAGGTAGTTAATTGGAGTTAATATGGATAATACAGAAATAATACTAGTTGCCATTGTAATTGGCATATTACTTTTGTTTTCAGTAATGGGATATTTTAAGGGATCCATAAAAATATTGGTTTCCTTTGGTTCTTTGTTTTTATCTTTGATTTTGGTTTTTGTTATTTATCCTACAGCAACCAGTATGTTTAGTGAAACGAAACTTTATGATACTGTAGAAGAAAAAGTTGGTGTGTATGTTGAGGATAACTTAAAACTAAATAAACTTACAGAAATAGAACAGACGGGAATAGAGGCGCAGGAGAAAATCATAGATGATATGCCCCTGCCAAAGGGTATTGCCCAGAAATTAAAAGATAACAATAATGAAGAAACCTATAAAGAGTTAGATGTGGATAATTTTGAAAGCTATGTAAAAGCATACATGGTTAGAGAGATGATGAAGATTATTTCTTTTGCCATAGTTTTTATTGTAGTTCATATTCTTATAGTTATGCTCGCACTTTTAACTCAGATAGCAAAGAAACTGCCAGGGGTGGAATTTGCCGACAGAACCCTTGGGGTTATTATAGGTCTTGTTGAAGGATATATCTTTATACTTGTGTTTTGCATAATTATTACTGCACTTTCCGGTGTGAGTGGTATGGAACCTATTTTTAACGCCATTCATAACAATAAAATCTTAAATACTATTTATGAGAATAACTTTATAATGACCTTGATTCTTAAGTTTATGTAGAAAAAAATAAGGAAGGAAAGGCATAAAAGGGTTATTTTTAAAAGAATATCAGATTCTATGGAAATTTTTGTTGACAAATCATTTCATAAATGATAGAATTCAACCGTTGTATTCGTAGTGTTGCGATTTTTTGTTTATGATTGTATGAGCAGGGGGTCGCAATCCGGCTCCATGGTCAAGCGGTTAAGACACCGCCCTTTCACGGCGGTAACAGGGGTTCAAATCCCCTTGGAGTCACTAAGGCGACATAGCCAAGCGGTAAGGCACGGGTCTGCAACACCCTGATCACCAGTTCAAATCTGGTTGTCGCCTCTTATAACCGGAATCTGCCTAGGGTTCCGGTCTTTTTGTCTATAAGGCAAATGCCTATAAGACGAGAAAAATGCATAAGACATTGCATGCATTAGTATTAGAAGGTATATGCATGGTTAATCATGCGGTATGACCAAAGGAGGTTTATTATGGTACAGTTATGGTCAGATAAGAAGAGAACAATTTTTGCATTGCCTCTTTCTTTCACAAAGTACACATTAACAGATGAAAAATTATTGGTAAGAAAGGGTTTTCTTAGCATTTCTGAAGATGAAATCAGATTATATAGAATTACAGACGTGTCATTTCATCAGAATTTAAGAGATAGGATCTGGGGAGTTGGAAATATTCATATATGCTCAGCGGATAAGACACTTCCAGAATTTGATATCATGCGTGTTAAAAATGCAAGAGCCGTTATGGATCAGATATCAGAGGTTGTTGAAAATGTCAGAAATGAAAAGCGTGTTGGCGTTAATGAGTTTATGGCAGATGGTGCGGATTTTCCACATCCACCAATAGGATAATATATTAGTTTATTAAAAATAACTTGAAATATTCAGGGCCTTGTGTTATCATAAGTCTCTGTGATATAAAAATCCTTGCTTCTTATATAATAAGAGGCCCAAAGTCCAAAAGGAGGTAAAAAGCATGAATAAGTATGAATTTGCAGTCGTAGTCAGCGCTAAGCTTGAAGACGAAGACAGAGCTATGACCGTTGAAAAGGTTAAAGAGTACATCACTCGTTTCGGCGGTAATGTCATCGATGTGGATGAAAAAGGTAAGACAAAGCTTGCATATGAAATCCAGAAGATGAACGAAGCTTGGTATTACTTCATCAAGTTCGAAGCTGGTGCAGATGTTCCTGCTCAGGTTGAAGACAAACTTCGTATTCAGGAAAACATCATCAGATTCTTATGCGTTAGACTTGACGAGGAATAAGATAAGAATAACAGGAAGGTTTAAGTATGAATAACGTAGTATTGATGGGGCGATTAACAAGAGATCCTGATATTAGATATTCAAATCAGGGTGAACAACAGATGGCAATCGCAAGATTTTCACTCGCAGTAGATAGAAGATTTAAAAGAGACGGAAGTGACCAGAGTGCTGATTTTATCAGTTGTGTTGCTTTTGGAAAAACAGCAGAGTTTGTTGAGAAATATGTAAATAAAGGAACTAAACTGGTATTATCCGGTAGAATTCAGACTGGTTCTTATACAAATAAGGATGGTCAGAAGGTTTACACTACAGATGTAGTTGCTGAAAATGTTGAATTTGCCGAGAGCAAACAGGTAGCTGATAGCAATCAGAGTGTAAATACATATAATGAAGTTTCAGAAAGCAAGCCTCAGGCTGCATCTGCTGACGGTTTTCTTGATATTGCAGAGAGTGCAGATGATGAAGGATTACCATTCTAATTATTAAAAGAGTTTTAGACCAAAAGGAGGTCAGGTTATGCCATATAATAAGAATGAAAAAGGCGACAAGAGCGAAACTCCTATGAAGAGAAGACCTATTCGCAGAAGAAAGAAAGTTTGTGTATTCTGTGGAAAGAATGATCAGGTTGTTGATTACAAAGATGTAAATACACTTAAGAGATATATTTCTGAGAGAGGTAAGATTCTTCCTAGAAGAGTTACAGGTAACTGTGCTAAGCATCAGAGAGCCTTAACTGTAGCTGTAAAGAGAGCTCGTCACATTGCTCTTCTTCCATATACAGTTGAATAATATATATTCCTAATAAGGGAACATACATGAAAGAGATTCTAAACTTTGGAATCTCTTTTATTTTTTTCGGATTTGTGATACAATGAATCCGAATGTTTTTTTATTGCAAGAGGTTTATGATAGGTGCGATATGGGAAAAAATGAAAAAGTAAAATTAAAAGGACATATAAATGTATTCTTAAAATGGCCCTTATTATTGGGTGTTTTTTTGGTTGCAGTTTCATTTGTGATTCTTTTTGTTGATAAGAAGTCAGGAATAATATCTTTAATTGGAGTTTTTCTTTATCTTGTAATTGCATTTGCCCTTTTTAAATATAACAGCCCAAGAATAATGAATGAAATGGTGGACTTTGCGTCGGAGTATAATCAGATACAAAGACAGATGATGCATGGCCTTTCATTACCTTATATTCTTATGGATGGAGATGGCAGAGTGCTATGGACCAATGAGGAGATGAACAAGATATTTACAAAGGAAAATCTCCGCAATAAAAATATTTCCATGTTGGTCCCTGAAATTAAAATGGAAAAGGTTAGAGAATCTGAGGGTATATATTCCACTGAATTTGAACTTATGGGACGTCACTTCAGAAGTGAGATAAAAAAATTTGAAGTAAGTGATGTTTTTAATAATACAAGTGTTGCTGAAAAAATAGAAAGCACAACCATATTGGTGGGTGCCTGTCTCTTTGATATTACCCAGATTAAGGAATTGGTTAAGGCCAAGGAAGAAGAAAGAATGGTAGTGGTCAATGTAGATCTTGATAACTACTATGAAGCAATGGAAGGAATAGATGAGGTTAAAAGATCTCTTATTTCTGCCATGTTAGACCGTGTGGTAACAAGATACTTTACAAGATTTGACGGCGTAATTAAAAAGCTTGAAAAGGATAAATACTTAGTTGTATTAAAGAGCAAATTCCTTGATAGTATTAGAGCAGATAAATTCTCAATTCTTGAAGAAATTAAATCTGTAAAACTCGGTAATCATATGGCAATCACCATTAGTATCGGTATTGGATATGGCGATGAATCCTATATTAAAAATGTTGATTATGCTCGTATGGCCATGGATATGGCTTTGGGAAGAGGCGGAGATCAGGTTGTAATAAAGAGTGGCGAAAAGATGGAATACTTTGGTGGTAAGGCAAAGACTGTTGAAAAACAGACCAGAGTAAAAGCCAGAGTAAAAGCACTTGCCCTTCGAGAAATTATTATGGCCAAGGATAATGTACTTATCATGGGGCATAAGATTGGAGATGCAGATTCCTTTGGAGCCTCAATTGGTATTTACAGATGTATTAAGTCTTTAAATAAAACAGCTAAAATTGTCCTTAATGATGTAACGCAATCCATGCAGCCTATGTATGAAAGATTTACTGTGGAAAATGGTTATGAGGCCAATCTATTTGTCAATACCAAGGAAGCATTAGAACTTGTTAATCCTAATACTCTAATAATTGTAGTGGATGTAAACAGACCAAGTTATACAGATAGCCCTGAACTTTTAGAAGTCGTAAATAATGTGGTTGTGCTTGATCATCATAGAAGAAGTCAGGATACCATTGAGGGGGCAATGCTTTCTTATATAGAACCATTTGCTTCCAGTGCCAGTGAAATGATTTCTGAAGTTTTGCAATATATTAATGATGAGGTTGTACTAACACAGGAAGAAGTGGATGCATTATATGCCGGCATCATGATTGATACAAATAACTTTACCAACAGAACAGGTGTAAGGACCTTTGAAGCAGCGGCATTCTTAAGAAGAAAGGGCGCTGATGTTACCAGAGTCAGAATGATGCTTCGTGACAATATGGAAGACTATAAGGCCAGAGCTAGAGCTATTGAATCGGCAGAGGTTTACATGGATAACTATGCCATTACAAGCCTTCTTGCAACGGATATTTTGAGTCCTACAGTGGTTGGTGCTCAGTCGGCAAATGAGCTTCTTAACATAAAGGGTATTAAGGCTGCATTTGTTCTTACCCCATATAAAGACGAGATTTATGTATCTGCCAGATCTATAGACAGTGTTAATGTTCAGCTTGTTATGGAGCGTATGGGTGGTGGCGGACATGCAAATGTTGCCGGAACTCAGATTAAGGATAGTACCGTAGAAGAAGTTAAGGAAATGCTTAAGAAAACCCTTTTAGAAATGAAAAAACAGGGAGATTTGTAGATAAAAGGAGAATAGATATGGAAGTAATATTACTTGAAGATGTTAAAAGCCTTGGAAAAAAAGGTGATAGAGTAAATGTTAATGATGGTTATGCAAGAAACTTCATTTTAAAGAAAAAACTTGGAGTTGAGGCGACTGCAAAAAACATTAATGATTTAAAACTTCAAAAGGCAAATGAGCAAAAGGTTGCCAAGGAAAAGTTAGAGGCTGCTAAGAAAAGATCCGAAGAAATAGGAGAGTTTACACTTAAACTTGAACTTAAGGCAGGGGAAAACGGTAAGATTTTTGGCTCCATTTCCACAAAGGAAATTGCTACTGAAGCTAAAAAACAGTTAGGTCTCGATATTGATAAAAAGAAACTTATTTTAGATGATAACATAAAAACTCCGGGAGTTTATAATGTGGGTGTGAAACTTCATCCAGAAGTAACAGGAACATTAAAGGTAAATGTATCCTCAAAATAAATATTAAGGATGTAATAATGAGTGATAATACAAATATAGGTACATTGGTTGTGCCTCATGATACAAATGCAGAAAAGGCTGTAATTGGAGCTATTCTAAAAAATGGTGATATATTGGGTGAAGTGGAAGGCATAGTAAAGCCTTCTGATTTTTACAGTAAGCAGCTTGGTGTTATTTATGAAGCCATGCTGGAGTTAAATGACAGAAAAATGGCTATTGACCTGGTAACAGTAAACAGTCATCTTAAAGAAAAAGGAGTGCCTGAAGAAGTTACATCCATTGAGTTTATAAAAAGTATTTTAGAGAGTGTTCCAATCTCGGCAAATGCTAAAGAATATGCAGAAATTGTAAAAGCATTTTCTTTAAGAAGAGGCATTATTTCTGCAGGTCAAAACATGATGAACATGGGTTATAATGCAACCGGGGATGTTAATAGTCTTATGGATGATGTGGAAAGAGATATGATGACAATTCTTTCCGGCAGATCCATAGGTGAAACAACATCCATAAGAGATGTTGTAATTGAAGCACTTGAAAAGATAAACGCTGCTTCTCAAAGCAAGGGACATATTACTGGTGTTCCAAGTGGTTTTTATGACCTTGATTATAAAACCAGCGGATTTCAAAATTCAGATTTAATTCTTGTGGCTGCAAGACCTTCCATGGGTAAGACGGCATTTGTCCTTAATATAGCCCATCATGTTGCAATTAAGGAAAGAATTCCTGTAGCCATATTTAGTTTAGAAATGTCAAAGGGACAGCTTGTAAACCGTATTTTAGCACAAGATGCTATGGTAAGCCTTCAGGTTTTAAGAACAGGTGAACTTAAGGCAGATGAGTGGAATAGACTTTCTGAAAGTGCCAATACCGTTGCAAGGTCTGGAATAGTTATTGATGATACATCAGCAATTTCCATAAGAGCACTGCGAACAAAATGTAGAAAATACAAAATTGAAAATAATATTGGAATGATTATAATTGACTACTTACAGCTTATGACGGGTAATAGTAAAAACGGAAGACAGCAGGAAATCTCGGAAATATCCAGATCCTTAAAGAGTCTTGCAAGGGAACTTGATATTCCAGTAATTGCCTTGTCCCAGCTTTCTCGAGAGGTTGAAAAGAGAGAGGACAAAAAACCTATGCTTTCAGACCTTCGTGAATCTGGTGCCATCGAGCAGGATGCCGATGTAGTTATGTTTATTTACCGAGAGGACTATTATAAAAAAGATACTGAGAGAAAGAATGTTTCAGACATTATTATTGCAAAGCAAAGAAACGGTCCTGTTGGAAGTATTGAACTTGCATGGCTTCCTGAATATACCAAGTTTGGTAATTTGGAAAAACGAAGAGATTAGTTACAATCTCTGATTGGAGTTGCCACCTTGGCGAGAGGATTAGGAGTCAAATTTTATAATATGTTGTTAACTGTGGTCTGCTTTTGGAGAAACCTAAAAAGCAGACCACAGTATTTGTTTTGTGAGTGGTCTGTAATTGAAGAAACCTAGAAAGCAGACCACAGTTTTTGTATTGTCAGTGGTCTGTAATTGAAGAAACCTAGAAAGCAGACCACAGTATTTGTTTTGTCAGTGGTCTGCTTTTGAAGAAACCTAAAAAGCAGACCACAGTATTTATGTTGCCAGTGGTCTGCTTTTGAAGAAACCTAGGAAGCAGACCACAGTATTTGTTTTGTGAGTGGTCTGCTTTTGGAGAAACGTTAAAAGCAGACCACAGTATTTATGTTGTCAGTGGTCTGCTTTTGAAGAAACCTAGGAAGCAGACCACAGTATTTGTTTTGTGAGTGGTCTGCTTTTGGAGAAACGTTAAAAGCAGACCACAGTATTTATGTTGTCAGTGGTCTGTTTTTGAAGAAACCTAGAAAGCAGACCACAGTATTTGTTTTGTGAGTGGTCTGTTTTTGAAGAAACTTTAAAAGCAGACCATATGTATATTAGATGAGTGGTTGACAAAAATAGATATCAGTAAAAATGTAAGACAATGGGGTTATATGAGTATTGTGGGAGTGTAATGAAAATACTCAAGGTGGACAAGTGTTCAAAATAGTGATATAATAGCAAAGTATTTGAACATAAAAAGATAGTGTTAATAGACTAATGTTAAAAGCAAGAATATATTTGAATAAGTAATATTTGAATAAGAAATATTTAAACAAGTAATATTTAGATAAGGAAACAATTCAATACAAGGAGCAGCGTTAAATATGGATAAAATAACAAAGAAACAATTTGATGTTTTAGAAACTTTGGCGACTGAAAAAAAGAAGATGTCCCAAAGAGATATTGCAAATAGTATAGGGTGTTCATTGGGCACGGTTAATAAGGTTGTTAATGAACTTTTGGAAGAAAAAATGATTGCAGATGGAACCATAACTAAAAAAGGTCTTAAGGCATTGGAGCCATATAGGGCAAAGACAGCGGTTTTTATCGCTGCAGGATTTGGTTCAAGAATGGTGCCTATTACATTTAATACTCCTAAGCCTTTGGTAAGGGTTCATGGAGTTAGAATTATTGATAGACTTATTGAAGCCTGCATTGAAGCAGAAATTGAAAATATAATAATTGTAAGAGGATATTTAAAAGAGCAGTTTGATCAGCTTCTGTATAAATTTCCAAATGTAAAGTTTTTGGATAATGATCTTTTTAATGAGGCCAATAATATTTCAAGTGCCTTGATTGCAAGGGAGCATCTTGGTAATGCTTATGTTTTTGAGGCGGATTTATTATTATCAAATCCAAAGATTATTAAGAAGTATCATTACACTTCGGATTTTCTTGCCATTAAGAAAGACAGAACCGATGACTGGTGTTTTGTGGTAAAAGATGGTGTTATTGTAGAGGAAAAAGTTGGAGGTACAAACTGTTGGCAAATGGTTGGTATTTCTTATTGGAGCGATGAAGATGGCAAGAAACTTGCAAAGGACATTGAGGAAGTTTATGAAACTCCTGGTGGAAAGGAAAGATACTGGGAGCAGGTTCCGTTGGTTTATAAAAAAGATAATTATAAGGTTGCAGTTAGAGAGTGCTTTGATGATGATATAGTTGAAATCGATACTTTCAGAGAACTTAAGGAAATTGATAAAACCTATGATGTATAAGAAACTGAAAAATGATTATCAAAGAATAAAATGATTATCAAAGAATAAAATGATTATCAAAGAATAAAATGATTATCAAAGAATAAAATTATTTTCAAAGAATATATAGTTTTATTAAAAAATATGATGATTTAGAATGAAATTATAAAGGAGATATTATGGAAGCAATTAAAAGAAATATATTATTAAATCCAGGTCCTTCTACAACAAAGGACAGCGTTAAATATGCACAGGTGGTGCCAGATATTTGCCCAAGGGAGAAAGAATTTGCTTCTCTTATGAAGGGGCTTAGAAAGGATCTTGTGGATATTGTTCACGGAGATGAAAACTATACAAGCGTGCTTTTCTGCGGTTCAGGAACAATTAACATTGATGTGGTTATTAATTCACTTTTGCCTGAAGGTAAAAAGGTTTTAGTGGCAGATAACGGAGCATACAGCAGCAGAGCGGTGGAAATTTGTCAGTATTATGGTCTTCCTTATATCGATCTTAAGATGGATCTTGATAAGCCGGTGGATCTTGAACTGTTAGAAAAAACTCTTAAGGAAAATCCTGATGTGGGATTTGTGCACACCACTCATAATGAGACAGGCACAGGAGTACTTAATCCTATTAAGCAAATGGGTGAGATTGTTCATAAGTATGGCGCGGTATTCACAGTGGATACCACAAGTACATATGCCATGAGACCAATAAATATTGTAGAAGATAATGTGGACTTTTGCATGGCAAGTGCACAAAAGGGACTTTGTGCATTTACTGGATTGTCATTCGTGGTAGGAAGACGCGATATTATTGAAAAGTCAAAGGATTATCCAAAGAGATCTTATTACTGTAATCTTTACTTGCAGTATGAGTTTTTTGAAAAAACAGGAGAGATGCATTTTACTCCACCAGTTCAGACCATATATGCCACAATTGAAGCACTAAAGGCTTATTGGGCAGAAGGAGAAGAGGCAAAGTGGGCTCGTCACACAAGAGTATTTAATGCAATTAATAAAGGTCTTGAGGAATTGGGATTTAAGCAGTATGTAGAGCCTAAGTATAGAGCGGGTTTGGTATCAACTGCCATTTATCCAAATGATGAAAATTGGGATTTTGAAAAGGTTCATGACTATTGTTATGAAAGAGGATTTACAATTTATCCTGGTAAGGTAAGTGGCATGAACATGTTCAGACTTTGTGCACTTGGAGATATTGATGAGGGCGATATTGTAGACTTTTTCAAAGTGTTAAAGGATGCTTTAAACGAATATAAGATTCAGATTCCAATTAAGTATTAAGAAGTGAAAAAGTAAATATAAAAAGCAAACAAATAAAACATATAATTAAGACATATAATTAAAACATATAATTAAAGCATATAATTAAAACATATAATTAAGACATATAATTAAAATTTATAATTAAAGCATATAATAAACCATATGAATAATTATTGAAAATGTTTTATAAATGGCATATAAGTGGGAGGAACAATGAAGACAGTATACACTTGTTTTTGTACAGATGTTATCCATGAGGGGCATCTTAACATAATTAAAAATGCAGCTAAAGAGGGAAGAGTGGTAGTAGGTGCTCTTACGGATGAGGAATTGATTAGATATAATAAATTCCCTACTATCGGATTAGAAAAGAGAATAAAGTTATATGAAGGACTAGAGGGCGTTGATGAGGTTATTGTACAGAGAGATACCATGTATGATGATGTAATTAAGTCTTTAAAACCAGACATTATAGTTCATGGAGATAACTGGAGAGAGGGTCCTGAAAAGGCAATCAGGGATCATGTAAAAGATCTTCTTGATGAATATGGCGGAACACTTCTTGAAGTGGGATATACCTATAATGCAAAGGTTAAAAAAATAGATGACCAGTTAAAGGAAAAACTGGCAATGCCTGAGTATAGAAGAAAGAGATTAAGACAGTTGATACAGATGTGCCCAGTGGTAAAAACCATTGAAGCTCATAGTGGCCTTACAGGTCTTATTGCGGAAAAAACAATTGTTGAAAATAATGGCAAACTTGATCAGTTTGATGCCATGTGGGTAAGTTCGCTTTGCGATAGTACTGCTAAGGGAAAACCAGATATTGAACTTGTGGACATGAGCAGCCGTCTTAGAACAATTGATGACATTATGGAAGTTACCACAAAGCCTATTATATTAGATGGAGATACAGGTGGACTTACTGAACACTTTGTATACAATGTAAGAACCTTAGAGCGTATGGGTGTTAGTGCTGTTATTATTGAAGATAAAACAGGACTTAAGAAAAATAGTCTTTTTGGCACAGAGGTGGTTCAGACTCAGGCTTCCATAGAGGAATTCTCAGCAAAGATAAAGGCAGGCAAGGAAGCACAGCTTACAGATGACTTTATGATCATTGCAAGAATTGAAAGTCTTATTTTAGAGCGTGGCATGGAAGATGCTTTAGAAAGAGCCAAGGCATTTGTCGGTGCTGGCGCTGATGGAATTATGATTCACTCAAGGAAAAAAGATCCGGCAGAAATACTTGAATTTTGTGATAAGTTCAGGGCATTTGATAAGAGTACACCTATAGTTGTGGTACCTTCATCCTTTAACACAATCACTGAAGATGAATTATCAAGTCATGGTGTAAACATAGTAATCTATGCTAATCAGCTTACAAGATCTGCATTCCCTGCAATGCAGCAGACAGCAATTGATATTTTAAGATATCACAGAGCCAAGGAAGTTGATGATAGATTAATGCCTATTAAAGAAATCATTACACTTATTGATGAACTTTAAAAACTGTTGCACAAAGATAAAAATAGAGGAAACGAAAAATGGACGTTAGAAAATTTATAGAAATTCTAGATGCAGACTTTTATTCGGGAGTACCGGATTCTGCCCTTAAAAGTATTTGTAATTATTTGATTAACACATATGGATATGACAAAAAGAAACATGTAATAGCAGCAAATGAAGGTAATGCAGTAGCTCTTGCTGCAGGATACCATTTGGCTACAGGAAGGACACCTGTTGTATACATGCAAAATTCCGGAGAGGGAAATATAATAAACCCCGTGGCATCCCTTCTTAATGACAAGGTTTATGCCATACCAATGATTTTCGTTATTGGCTGGAGAGGAGAACCGGGTATTAAGGATGAACCTCAGCATATATATCAGGGTGAAGTTACAGTTAAACTTTTAGATGACATGGACATTGCAAGTTTTGTAATTGGAAGTGATACCACGCTAAATCAACTTGAAGATAAAATGAAAGAGTTCAGGGAAATGCTTAAAACCGGTAAGGATGTTGCATTTGTTGTAAGAAAGGGTGCGCTGTCCTATGATGAAAAAGTGGAATATAAAAATGATTATGAAATGACAAGAGAGGAAATCATTAATCACATCACAAAGGTGACAGGTGAGGATCCGATTATTTCCACCACAGGAAAGGCAAGTCGTGAACTCTTTGAAATAAGAGAGGCAAATAAAGATATTCACGGCAGGGACTTTTTAACAGTTGGTTCCATGGGACATGCTTCAATGATTGCCATGGGTGTGGCGGTTAATAAAGAGAATAAAAAGGTATGGTGCATTGATGGAGATGGCGCAATGCTTATGCATATGGGTGCCATGGGAGTAATTGGTTCCTATGCTCCGGCAAATCTGGTTCACATCGTAATAAACAACGGCGCTCATGAAACTGTGGGTGGTATGTCTACAGTAGCTAGCACTATGGACATTCCTACAATTGCCAAGGCTTGCGGATATAAAAATGCCGTATCTGTAGATAATTTTGATGATTTGGATAATGAACTTAAACTTGCCAAGGAAAGGAATGAATTATCATTAATTGAAATAAAATGCTCCATAGGTGCAAGGGATGATTTGGGAAGACCAACTACAACAGCGCTTGAAAACAAAATCAATTTTATGGAATTCATTAAAGATTAAAGAATAAAGATTAAAGAATAAAGATTAAAGAATAAAGGTTAAAGAATAAAATTAAAAAGAGTGAAGGGTTGACCTTCACTCTTTTTATATAATACATGTTATGCATTATTCAGCTGTAACAGCTCCTGTTGGGCAAACACCTTCACAAGCGCCACAATCGATGCAGTCTTCACCTACAACGAACTTGCCATCGCCTTCTGTAATTGCAGAAACAGGACATTCTGCTGCGCAAGCACCACAGCTAATGCATTCATCAGAAATTACATGTGCCATTTTAAATTCCTCCTTTTCATAATTAGGTACTCCTATATAATACTCTAATTGATAATATTTTTCAATAGTAAAATGTAATTATTTATAGTACATTTTGTGAATTTATCATTTTCAATATGATTATTTTACATTTGCTCCCTTCTTAGGAACAGAGAAGGTAAATTCTGCGCCTTTACCTTCGTCACTTTTAACTTCAATGTTTTCTCCATGAGCCTGAACAATTTCCTTTACAATGGAAAGACCTATGCCTGAACTGTTCTTAACACGGCCTCTTGAAGTATCGCTTTTATAGAATCTGTCAAAGATTTTGGTTATGGCATCAGGGGAGATACCAACGCCCTTGTCCTTAACGGAAACATATACTTTAGAACCCTTGTCATAGACATGTACATGGATGGTGGAATCATCATCGCTAAATTTAATGGCGTTGTCCACAAGATTTGAGAAAACCTGAGTCATTTTATCTTTATCGGCGTAAACTTCGTAGACTTCGTTATCAAAGTTAAGGTCAATAAGAACACCTTTCTTTCGACATTGGCCTTCGAATACACTTACAGTATCAAATATGATTGTATTAATGTCAAAGACTGTCTGGAATAAAACTATGTCATCACTGTCAACTGCGCTTAAGTCGATAAGTCCTGCAGCAAGCTTCGTAAGTCGGTTAGTTTCTGATAATACAACTTTTAGGTACTTTTCATAAAGATCCTCAGTAATGGTACCGTCTAACATAGCTTCAATATATCCCTTAATGGATGTAAGAGGTGAACGGAAGTCGTGAGAAACATTTGAAATAAACTTACGCTGAAATTCCTCACGTTCCGAAAGCTGTGTCGCCATGGTATTAAGGGATGTGGCAAGCTCTGCCATTTCATCGTGACTGTTTACATTTATCTGATTAATTTTAAAATTACCCTTGGCAAATTCCTTGGCTGCCGCATTAATCTTTCGTAATGGCTTATATACGAAAATAATGATTATAAATAGTGGAAGCAGCGATAGTAGTAGAAGAATGCAACCGGTAACGATGGTAATATCAACTATTTGCTGGCTCTTATACTTTGCATAACTAAGTGCTCTGGTTACAATTGTATATCCATAGGTATTGTAGTTTATGGTGATTGGGCAAATAGAAGAAATTGTTTCTACATCATCAAAATAATCATCAAAGAGACCTGTTACCTCAGTAGATCCTTTAAAATCATCAATATCAAATTCATTAATGTAACCGGATTGATTTTTATTTGTTGAATAAATGATTTTTCCGTTAGTATTGATTATCCAGGTTGTAGCCTCTTTTGGCGTAATACTATCAACAATTCCCAATTCGGCAGATAAAGCAGCTAAATTAGTAGTATCCTTTGATGCGCATTCTTCTGAAATAATATTTGCTATGTGATACAAAGTTTTTTCTTCATCCTTTTGGAAATAAGTATCCGAACCAGTTTTGGTTATAGCAACAATGATACATAATCCTGTAACGGTGAATACTAAATATGCAATTAATAGCTTTATCATTATAGGCTGACGCATATCTTACCTCGTTTCAAATTTGTAGCCGACACCCCAGACTGTATTGATAGCCCAACGATCATTGTCGCCTATTTTTTCTCTTATTCTTTTAACATGAACATCTACGGTACGAGTGTCACCGATAAAGTCGTAGCCCCAGATGTTATCAAGAAGCTGTTCTCTGGTAAATACCTTGTTTGGACTTGATGCAAGGAAGTAGAGAAGCTCAATTTCCTTTGGAGCCATTTCCACTAACTCGCCCTTATATTTAACAGAGTAGTTTGTAAGGTTAACCTCTAAATCTTCAAAATTAACCAAATTAACATCATCGCTATTAACAGGTGGTGCAACCGCTTTACGACGTAGATTGGCTTTTACACGTGCAACCAATTCCTTTGTGTCAAAAGGTTTTGCCATATAGTCGTCTGCTCCAAGTTCCAATCCTAAAACCTTATCAAAAACTTCTCCCTTGGCAGAAAGCATGATAATTGGAACCTGAGACATAGAACGAATTTCCCTGCATACCTGATAGCCATCCATAATAGGAAGCATAATATCCAAAAGAACAAGGTCCGGATCCCAGGCTTTAAAATCATCAATGGCGGCCTGACCATCTCCGGAAATTTTGGTATCAAAACATTCCTTGTTAAGATACAGTGCTATAAGTTCAGCAATGTTTTCATCATCGTCAACAATTTGTATTTTTTGTTTTGCCATAATTACCTCCGTATTTATTCCACACACTTGAGCAATTGCTCTACTAAATTGTATTATAACAAAAATTTAAAATGAAACAATAAAAATTATTAGTTATTTAAAAGTAGCAATGGTGACTCCGGCGCCACCTTCCTCAGGAAGTCCCAAATGAAATTCCTTAATATATGAGGACTTCTTAAGGTAACTGTGAATACCGCTTCTAAGAGCACCAGTACCCTTGCCATGAACAATTCGAACGCTGCCAAGATGAGCAAGGTAAGCATCATCTAAATATTTGTCTAAAACAGAAAGAGCCTCATCCACAGTCATTCCCAAGAGCTTGATTTCTGAAGAAACTGAAAGAGCCTTGTTCATTTTAATCTTACCTGAACCAGTCTTGAAACTGATTTTTTCACCTTTGCCAGAACCGGTGATATCAGGCTCGTCCACAATTATTAAATCATTATAATTAATCTTTGATTTAAATATACCAATTTGAACATCCATGTCTCCCTTAGCATTTGGAAGAGAACTTACAATACCAGTTGTATTCATGCTAAGAACCTTAACCTTGTCTCCAACATGAAAATCTTTAGGTGCATGACCACCTGAAACGGTTTTCTTTACTTCTCCGGTCTTATGTTTCTTCTTTTTGTCGTTAATCTTATTTCTTGTACGATCAAGAGCCTTAACATCCCCTGCGTCAGCGTTTTTTCTAAGTTCCTTAATGGTTTCATCGGCAAATTCTTTGGCTTGTTCAATAAGTTTTTCCGCTTCTTCCTTTGCCTTTTGTATCTCTTTTTCCTTGCGCTCCTCAAGACGTTTTAATTTGTTTTCGTATTCATCCTTAAGTTTTTTGCTTTCTAACCTTGCAATGTTTGATTCTTCCTTGGCCTTGTCGATTTCCAATCTGCTATTTTCAAGATTATTAAGAATATCTTCAAAGGATAAATTGCTTTCATCAATCTTTAATTTGGCATCCTCAATAATTTCATCGGATAATCCTAGTTTTTTGGAAATGGCAAAAGCATTACTTTTTCCAGGTATACCAATTAAAAGTCTGTATGTAGGACTTAGTGTATTAATGTCAAATTCACAGCCTGCATTTGATACTCCTGGAGTCTGAAGAGCAAATAATTTAAGCTCGCTGTAGTGGGTTGTTGAAATAACCCTTGCATCCAAATCCTTTAGTTTTGTCAATATTGAAATGCCAAGAGCAGCACCCTCAACAGGATCTGTACCTGAACATAATTCATCAAAAAGAATAAGTGAATCAGAAGTAGCTTGATTAATAATTGATACAATATTGGTCATGTGAGCAGAGAAGGTACTTAAGTTTTGTTCAATGCTTTGTTCATCACCAATGTCTGCGAAAAATTCCTTAAATAGTCCCAGTTTACTGCCTTCATCACAAGGGATAAAAAGCCCTGCCTGACCCATTAAGGATAATAATCCAACGGTCTTAAGGGTGACTGTTTTTCCACCGGTATTTGGACCGGTGATTATAAGGAGATTAAATTCATCTCCAATATAAACATCTATTGGAACTACTTTTTTAGGATCTAAAAGTGGATGTCTTGCTCTTTTAAGGTTTATATATCGATTGTCAGAAAATTCTGGTTTTGAACATTTTAAATTTTTTGCAAGAGAAGCCTTGGCAAATATAAAATCTAATAAAACCAAAGCATCGTATGATGCAGATATATCTCTTACAAATGGCGCAATTCTTAAACTAAGTTCCTTAAGAATTCTTGCTATTTCTTCCTTTTCCTTTCCATGGAGATCACTTATTTCATTATTAAGTCTAACAGTTTCCATGGGTTCGATAAAAATGGTGGAACCTTTAGCGGACTGATCATGAATCATACCAGGGATTTTATTTTTGGCTTCTGCCTTAACAGGAATACAGTATCTGCCGTTTCGCATTGTTATAATGTTGTCCTGTAGATAATCCTTGGTAGTTCCTGCTGATATAATGGAAGTAAGTGAAGAGTGAACCTTGTCACTTGTAAGTTTTATTTGCCTTCTTATGTGTTTTAATGCAGCAGATGCATCATCTGCAATTTCATCCTCTGAAATAATGCAGCGTTCAATTTCACGCCTTACATCCGGCAGAGGATACAGACACTTTATATATTCAAAAAGTGAGTTTTCTTCATTAAAACTTTCATCATTCCTATCATTTTCAATAACATCTTTTTTGAAATAATTTATTGTATTTTCAATTTGCAAAAGCAGGGATGAAATATTGAGAAGCTCTGCGGCAGAAAGGGAACCTTCCTTTTCAAGCAAAAGAAGAGATCTTTTTACATCTTTGGTTCCAGAAAGAGAGAGGCGCCCCTTTTTAAACAACAAAGAAAGGGCATCCTCTGTTAGATTCAGATTATGCTTAATTTCATCAATATTCTTTGAAGGAAGCAATTCCTTACAAAGGTTTTTTCCACCCTCGCTTGTGGCTTGTCCTATTAATAGATTTATTACTTTGGGATATTCTAAAGTTATTAAACTTGCATTGTTAATATAATTCATTGTATTTGCTTATTCCTTACTTGTATTTAGGGCTATTTTAACTTATAATTGTATAAATATCAATAAAGGCAAATAAGGAATATTTGCCCCGGAGGGAGATATGGATAATATAGAAAATGAGGAGTTTATACGAAACTCTTCTGATGGGAAAAAAGTTAAGAAAAAAAAGAAAATTAAACTTATACATTGGCTGGTTGTGATTTTGGTATTGTTATGTGTTTTGGCCGGCCTTGTTTTGTTGGTCATTTGGGAAAAACGTGATGAGAAAAGAGATGCCGGAAAAATTGAAGAATATACATTAGGCGTTGAAGGTGAGGCCGTTAACGAGGACATGGAAAGCATATCTGGCAAGGACATGCCTAATGGAGTGTATGTTTTAGATGTAGAGGAAAATTCTCTTGCCTATCGTGCTGGAATTATGAAAGGTGATATTATTACAGAAGTTAATGGTAATAAAATCAAAAAGGTTGAAGAAATTGATAATTCCCTTAGAGGTGAAAAGGAAGGAACTAAAATTGCAATTATAGTTAAGAGACAGGATAAGGACGAATACAAGAAAGTAAAATTATCTGTAAAAATAAAAGTAATTAAGTAACATATTAATAAATAACTGAACAAATGGAGATTTGTTATTAGAAAGAGGATATAATGAGATTTATCAACACATTAAGAGAAGGCGACAGAATTAATGATGTGTATTTCTGCAAGCAGAGAAATACTTTATCAACAAAAAATGGAAGGGAGTATGATTCCCTTATCTTACAGGATAAAACAGGTATTCTTGATGGAAAAATATGGGAAACCACCAGTGAAGGCATAGGGGATTATGATGAGTTTTCCTTTGTTTATGTAACTGGCGAAATTGTGCTTTTTAATGGTGCACTTCAGGCAAATATAAAAAGAATTCGCATGGCAGATGAAACAGAATATGATGAGGGTGAGTATTTCCCAAGAACAGACAGAGATATAGATGAGATGAAGCAGGAATTAAGGGATTTAATAAGCTCAGTAAATAATGAGTATCTTGGTAAACTTCTTGAAAAGGTGTTTACAGATGCAACTATTGATGCTTATGCAAAACACTCTGCAGCCAAATCAGTACATCACGCATTTATAGGTGGTTTATTAGAACACACATTAAGTGTGGCAAGAACCTGTGATTTCTTCTCAAAGAATTATGAAATGCTTAACAGAGATCTTTTAATAACAGCTGCAATAATGCATGATATTGGTAAGTTAAAGGAACTTAGTGCTTTCCCTGCTAATGATTATACAGATGAGGGACAGTTACTTGGACATATTGTAATTGGTGCACAGATAGTTTCAAACATGGCTGATTCCATTGAAGGGTTTCCAAAGAAGCTTAAATCTGAATTAATGCACTGTATCCTTGCTCATCACGGTGAACTTGAGTGGGGATCACCTAAAAAGCCTGCTATTTGTGAAGCAATGGCACTTCATTTTGCTGACAATGTGGATGCAAAACTTGAAACCATGAAAGAAGTGTTGAATGGAAGTAATGAAGAAGGCTGGCTTGGATTTAATAAATTCTTAGATAGCAACATTAGGAAAACAACAAAGTATGAGTAAAGTTTTTAATAAAAATGACTATATAGAGGTGACCATAGAAGACATAGGGGGCGAGGGCATGGGTGTTGCCAAAGCCTCGGGGTATGCCTTATTTATAAAGGATGCCCTGCCGGGAGATACATGCAGGGTAAGAATTACAAAGGCCAATAAAAACTATGGATTTGCCAGAGTGGAGGAAGTAATTAAAGAATCCTCTCTAAGAGTTGACCCACCCTGTGAAAATGCAAAACGCTGTGGTGGCTGTCAGATTATGGCCATGGATTATGAAGCGCAGCTTCAGTTTAAGGAAAAGAAAGTCAAGGATAATTTAGAGCGTATAGGTGGTCTTGATTTTTCAAAGGATAATAAAGAGAGTACAGAATTCCTTAAAATCAAAGGAATGGAGTACCCTTACAGATACAGAAACAAGACTCAGTATCCAGTGGGGATGGGTAAGGAAGGTAATATTACTTATGGTTTTTACGCAGGAAGAACCCATAGCATAATAAGTACCGAGGATTGTAAACTTGCAGCGGAAATCAATTCTGAAATAATGAATACAATAGTTGAATTTATGGAAGAATTTAATATAAAGCCTTACGATGAAAAAAGTGGTAATGGAGTGGTGAGGCATGTTTTAATTAGAAATTCAAAAGAAAAATCTGGGCAAATAATGGTATGCATTATCATTAACCAAAGGAGTTTAAAAAAGTCGGACATCCTTGTTGAAAGATTAAAAAACATACCGGGTATGACCAGTATAAGCCTTAATGTTAACACTGCAAAAAATAATGTAATACTTGGGGATGAAGTAATTAATCTATATGGTGAAAATTATATTATAGATACCATTAAGGATTTAAAATATCAGATATCTCCAAAATCATTTTTTCAGGTTAATGGTATTCAAACAGAGAAATTATATGAAACGGCAGTTACATTTGCTGACATAAAAAATGATGATGTAGTCTGGGATATGTATTGCGGCATAGGAACTATGAGTCTGTTTTTTGCAAAGCAGGCAAAAAAAGTATATGGGGTTGAAATAGTACCTGAAGCTATAAGGGATGCAAAGAAAAATGCAAAGTTAAATAATATAGATAACGCAACATTCTTCTGCGGTGCAGCAGAGGATGTGGTACCAAAGCTTGTTAGTGAAGACCCGGATAAGTACGGAAAGATAGATGTGGTGGTTGTTGATCCTCCGCGCAAGGGTTGTGATGTGAAACTGCTTAGTACCATAGTTTCCATGAATCCTGAAAAAGTAGTATACGTTAGTTGCGATAGTGCTACTCTTTCAAGGGATGTAAAAATATTATCCGAAAACGGATACAGGGTTAATAAAGTACAACCTGTTGATATGTTTCCACACACGGTGCATGTGGAAACTGTTGTGTTAATGTCGCGGGTTTAGTAAGTGGAATAGAGGTTTTTACAGAGAAAATTATTAATTATTGTTGGGGGAAGTAATATGGGTATACAGGAAAGCTATTTTAGGGTTTTTATATGTTTAATACTGCTTCAGTTAGTATGCGCCATTAAAGCAATAAGATCGGAAAAGCCTATTGGCAAATATGTTGCAATGATCAATGGAGCTATTATTCTACCTATTGTTGGCAATATGATAATCATTAAGGCGAGAACACAGGGAGTTTCGTATCTTGGTTATTATTTGTCATATATTGGTATGAATACAATTATGGTTACGGTTATTAATTTTACCAACTTATATTGTAAAGGAGTGGATGAAGAAAAGAAGCATAGTAAACCATATCCAATTTATGCCTTAGCAGCAATTAATATGGTACAGCTTTGTTTAGGACCGGTTTTTCATCATGTGATTTCCCTTGAAAGTATAACTTTTAAAGACAGGGTTTTTTATCGAGATGTGCCTAAGATAGGTCTCACATTTCATAGAATAACAGATTATTTTTTATTCTTGTGTATTCTTTTGATATACATTGTTGCTGTTGTTAAAACAACCAGATTATACAGAGGCAAATACTATGTGATATTGATAACTTTAGTTGCATCCGGTATTTTTCAGTTTATATCCATTAAAACAAGAGAACCTATTGATAGATCCATATTAATTCATGGTATATTTGGTATTGTTATTTTTTATTTGTCTATAATCTACAGACCGGTGGGTTTGTTAGATACATTGCTATCCAATGTAATATCAGACATGAATGATGCTGTTTATGTTTTTGATAATACTGATAGGATTGTATGGACCAATGAAAGAGCTCTTGAATTACTGGGATTAAAAGAATATAAATCCAACGAGGTTAGAAAAACTCTTTTTGAAAAGTTTGAAAATATAACAGGCAGAGGTGAAAACTGGAAAGAAAACAGAGTTGTAGGAAAAAATTATTACATACTTGAAAAGAAATCTGTAAAAACAGATACTGATAAATTAAATGGTTCATTCCTGGTTATTAAGGATGATACAGAGCGTCATAATGCCATTGAAAAAGAAGTATATGATTCAAGACATGATTCTCTTACCGGAATATATAATATGCAATATTTATATACTAGAATAAATGAATTAATAAACAGTTCTGATAGAGAATACATTTTAATATACTTTAATGTAAAGAATTTTAAACTGATAAATGACAACTTTGGAAAAGAATTTGGGGATGTTGTTTTAATTGATTTGGCCAAATGGTTAAGAGCAAATGTTAAGAATGGATTATTTGGTCGATTAGTTGCAGATACCTTTGGAGTATGTATTCCTAGGGATGAGTTTGACGAAAGATACTATTTAGCGCAATTTAAAAACTTTGTGGTTATCTATAAAAATTTGGAACAAAGAATAAATATTCATATGGGCATCTATGTGATTAAGAATAAGAGTTTTGATGTTTCAATTATGTTTGACAGGGCACATCTTGCCATAACAGATATTGAAGAGAATTATAAAACAGTAATTAGATATTATGATGAGAAGATTAAACAGGGGCTTTTGGAAGAACAGAAATTAGCAGGAGATTTCAATGATGCTCTTATGAATAATCAGATAGTGCCATATTTACAGCCTATAGCCGACAGGAAAGGAAAGATTGTAGGGGCTGAAGCACTGGCAAGATGGATTCATCCGGAAATGGGATTTTTACCGCCATATAAGTTTATTCCATTATTCGAAAAGAATGGAGTAATAACAGATTTGGATACTCATATATGGGAATCTGTTTGTAAAATATTAGTGGAGTGGAAGAAAACAAATCCTGACAAATTTATTTCCATTAATATCTCGCCTAAAGATTTTTACTTCACAGATGTTTTTGCAGTAATAGTTAATCTTGTAAGAAAGTACGATATAGAACCTGAAAAAGTCAGAATTGAAATTACAGAAACAGCAATGATGAATGATTCTGAAGAAAGAAATAATATATTAAGTAAATTAAGAGCCATTGGATTTATTGTGGAAATGGATGATTTTGGAAGTGGTTATTCATCTCTTAACATGCTTAAGGACATGCCAGTTGATTTATTAAAACTTGATATGAAATTCTTATCATCGGATAATAATGACAAGTCAGGCATTATTATTAAGAATATTATTAATTTGGCCAATGAACTGGATATTATTACATTAACAGAAGGCGTTGAAACCAAGGAACAGTTTGAATTCCTGGCGTCGCAGGGATGTGAACTTTTCCAGGGATACTATTTTGCAAAACCTATGCCTGTGGAAGAATTTAATGAGTATTTGCTAAAACAGGATGCCTAGGATAACGGGAGCTTTTGCTTATATTTGTAGGGTGGATAAATAAATGGATAAAAACATTATTAAAGGAAAAGGTAAGTATAATTATCGATATTATAATAAGCTTAGTGATTCCCCAAGAATGATAATGCTATTTGTTATTGGCATAGCACTAAGCATCTATACTCTTTGTGATATTGACTTAGACAGATTTTCCCATAATGTGTTAATCAATTTTGGATTAGACATAGGGGCTATGTTTGTGGGCTTGGTTATACTTATTTGTTATACCATAGATGGAATTCATAGTGGAGAAGATGTTAAACTGTTTAAATTTATAATTGCAGTTGATTTTGCTGAGTTGGTAGCAGATATATTTGCGTGGGTTTTAGAGGGAAATCCGGATTATAAATATGCGGTATTGATTATAAATTCTTCATTTTATCTTCTTGGTTATTGTCTTGTATATTTGTTCTGGCGATACATACTGGATTTTCTAAAGGAAAAAAGCGCATTACTCAGTGTTTTAAACAAAATACTAAATGTGGGGATGGTTTTTGCCGTTGCCGTAATAGGATTAAACCTTAAATATGAATTTATATTTAAAGTGACTGCAAATGGCATATATGAAAGAATGGCCTTTCACCCAATTTCACACATATATGCATATGTGGTTATGGTGGCAACATTAGTTGCAATTATTGAGAATCGAAAGAAATTTTTCAAACAGCAGTTTGTTACATTTCTTGCATATATATTGGTTCCGGGAATTGTCAGTCTTATTTCATTATTTGTTTATGGATATTCATTTTTATATCCAGCAATAATGATTATTATACTCTTAATGTTTAGTATGATTAATGTGGCAAGAAGCCGAATGGTAGCCATAGTTAACAATGAATTGAAGACTGCTGCAAAGATTCAGGCAGATGCTCTTCCAAAAAATTTTGAAGAAATATCAAAGCGTGGAGAGTTTGAAATATATGCAAGAATGCAGCCAGCATATAATATCGGTGGAGATTTTTATGATTTCTTTATGATAGATGATGATCATCTTGCTATAGTTATGGCAGATGTTTCGGGCAAGGGAATGTCTGCGGCATTATTTATGATGGAATCAAGGATTCTTATTAAGAACACGGCACTTGTGGATGTCATTAGTCCATCTAAAATTTTAGAACAGGTTAATAAACAGCTTTGTGAAGGCAATAAGCAAATGTACTTTGTTACTGTATGGCTTGGTATATTAACAATATCCACAGGACAGGTAATATATGCAAATGCAGGACATGGAAATCCTATGATTTATAGGAAGGGAGCAGGTTTTAATCCAAGAAGGGAAAAGCATGGACCACCTCTTGCCATAGAAGATAATATTGTTTACAGCGATGAGGTTTTAACACTTAATAAAGGTGATATTATCTGTGTTTATACAGATGGTGTTTCAGAAGCCAGAGATGTTAATGGAAGCATGTTTGGGGATAAGAGAGTTAATGAAGTGTTAAATAAAGAGCCGGGTGGTTCATTGGTAAAAATAATTGATAACATGCACGATGCATTACAGGGATTTACTAATGCAACACCTCAGTTTGATGATATGACCATGCTTTTAATGAGATATAACGGTAGTAAGAGCATTGATAGCTATCAGGATGATAAGATTACGTCCCTTAAGGTTGAAGCAATACAGGCAAATCTTCCTATGGTTATTGAATTTCTTAATGGTATCATGGAAAGAGAAGGTGCAAGTAAGTCGGTTATCAATAAGGTTGATGTTGCTGTAGATGAATTATTTGTAAATATTGCCCGTTATGCATATGATGATAAAGTTGGTCTTGTGGTTATAAAGACTAAGATTGAATTAAATCCAAGGGCAATTGTCATATCCTTTATAGATGAAGGTAAAAAGTACAATCCACTTAAAAAGAAGGATCCAGATGTATCATTAACAAGTGATTTAAGAGATATTGGTGGTCTTGGAATTTATATTGTAAAGAAGACCATGGACTTTGTATATTATGAACACAAAGGTGGTAATAACATATTTACCATTAAGAAATATTTTGATGAGGAACAGTAGAGTATATGGATAATAAAGCATATGAAATTCGAGATAGGTTTTTTAGGGAAGACCATATGTATGCCCGTATGGAAGAATTTGCAAAAAAAGATAATCTGACTGTTACATTGAAAGCATTGGAATACATGGCAAAAAAACATGAAGGACAGTTTAGACAAAGAGGAATTCTTCCAGGCGATAAAGTTAAGTACATAAATCATCCTCTGCTTATGGCTAGACATGCATATTCATTGGGAATAAGGGATGACAATCTTCTTGCTGCCATTTTAATTCATGATGTGGTGGAAGATACTGATACTCTTTTGGAGGAACTTCCTTTTGATGGCGAAATAAAGGAAATAGTGGAACTTGTTACTTTTTCCATTTGCAAGGGGAAAACCAAGCAGGAATCAAAGGACATATACTTTGAAAGGATGAAGAGCAATGAAAGGGCAATGGTGGTTAAGATAATTGACAGATGTAATAATGTGTCCACCATGGCAGGAGCTTTTGATAGGGATCGCCTGTTACGCTACATTGTTGAAACTGAAAAATATGTTTTACCATATTGTGATATTTTAAAGGAGCAGTCAAAGGATTATAAGGATATTGCTTTTATTATTAAGTATCATATGATAAGTGTGCTTGAGAGTATTAAATGCATGATGGAGTAAATGCATGAGAGGTTCGTATTATAAGGTTCGTATTATAAAAATAAGTATAAATGATAAGAATAACCGATTTATAGTCAGTGGCAAGGCTTGACTATGGGTCGGTTATTGTTTTTTTAGTCCTCTTGTAGTATAATAAAGAGCTGATTTATTTATAATCACAAAGGATTTGTGAGAAAAACGGAGGATAATATGAGTCAAATAGAGATGATAGACTATGAAGACGAAGAAGAAATAAATGTTACTCGTAAAAATGCCAAGGGTGATAAGAAAAAACTTACAGGTGGCCAGAAATTTGGTCTCTTTATTTCATATCTGTATCTTGTTTTGTCAGTAGTATTTGTGGGTAGTCTTCATTATGCAGATTTATTACCAATATATATTGTTGCAATAATTATTGTTGCATTATCATTACTGTATCTTTATACATACTTTACACAGTTTGGAAGCAAGGGCCTTAGAAGAGCAGGAACTTTCCTTTCTATACTTCTATGTATTTGCTTAGTTGCTGGTACATATTATGTGTTGGTAACAAAAGGTGCTCTTGAAAAGATTTCGGGAGCCAAAACAAAAACGGATTCCATAAGTCTTATTGTAATGAGTCAGGATCCGGCCAAGGAAGTTAAAGACCTTAAGGGTTATAATTTTGGTATTGCAACAGCAATTGATAGGGAAAACACAGATCATGCCCTTAAAGATACAAGTGATACACTTGGGTATGATGTGGATTATACAGAGTGTGGTGCCATTGATCAGGTGGTAAATGCTCTTTATGACGGAGATGTGGATGTTATTGTTTTAAATGAAGCATATAGACAGACCATCGAGGAATCCCGTGAAAACTTTAGCGATGAAACTCGAGTAATAGTTACATATAAATATGAATCAGTTATTAATGATGCAAATAGTGTAAATGTTAATACTGAACCATTTGTTGTATATATAAGTGGTAACGATACCTATGGAGAAATTGCAGAAACCAGCAGATCTGATGTGAATATTTTGGCAGTTGTTAATCCAAAGACAAAGAATATACTTTTACTTTCAACTCCAAGAGATTCATATGTGGAACTTTCCATTGCCCCAGGTAGCAGGGACAAGTTGACCCATGCAGGAAACTTTGGCGTTGATTGTTCAATGGATACTTTAGGAAATCTATATGGAGTAGATGTTAACTACTTTATAAGAGTTAACTTTACAGGTTTCCAGCATATCATTGATGCTCTTGGTGGTGTAACTGTTGAAAATGATGTTACCTTTACATCTCATGACGGATATACCTTTGAACAGGGAACATTGGAACTCGATGGTTTACATGCACTTCATTTTGCAAGGGAACGTAAAGCATTTGCCATGGGTGACATTCAGCGTGGTATTAACCAGATGAAGGTTATGAAGGCAATGATTAAGAAGATGACCACACCTGCAGTACTTAATAATTATTCTTCACTTATGAAGGGTGTGTCTGACAGTTTCCTTACAAGTATGGATGATGATGAGATCTCATCTCTTGTAAAGATGCAGCTTAAGGATGGAAGTGAGTGGAACACTGTTTCATACAATGTTTCAGGTACTACATCCTATGAATATACATATTCAGTTTCAAGTACTCCACTGTCGGTTGTAAACTTAAATGAAACCACAGTACAAAATGCAAAGGACTTAATTAAGAAGGTGCTTGATGGAGAGTCCATTACACAGGCAGAAGCAGATGCTTTGACACAGAATGACAGTTTACATTAATTGGTGAGAAAATAATGAAAAAAAGAATTATTTTAACTGGAGGTGGAACGGCAGGCCATGTTAATCCAAACATTGCCTTATTGCCATCTCTTGAAGAAGCAGGATTTGAAGTTCTGTATGTAGGTTCTTATAAGGGTATTGAAAGAGAACTTATAGAAAAGGAAAACATACCATATAAGGCCATTAGCAGTGGTAAACTTAGAAGATATTTTTCATTAAATAACTTTATTGATCCATTTAAGGTTATAAGAGGATATTTTCAGGCTAAAAAGATTATAAAAAAATATAAACCGGATGTACTCTTTTCAAAGGGTGGATTTGTAAGTGTACCAGTTGTTATGGCTGCAAGTAAAAAGGGTGTTCCTGTTATTTGTCATGAATCAGATTTGACACCTGGACTTGCAAATAAATTATCCATGAAGTATGCGGATAAGATTTGCCATACATTTCCTGAAACAGCAAGATTCTTAAATGGCAAGGCGGTTCATACTGGTTCGCCAATAAGAGATGATTTAAAAAGCGGAGATAAGGAAAAAGGATTATCTTTATGTGGATTTAAGGGAGACAAGCCAGTTATATTGGTTGTTGGAGGAAGCCTTGGAGCTGCAGCAGTTAATGAGGCCATAAGAAGGTCCCTTGATACTCTTATAAAGAAATATGACATTATTCATCTTTGTGGTAAGGGAAAGGTTGATGATTCCCTTGAAGGAAGGGATGGATACAAGCAGTTTGATTATATAAATGAGGAAATGAAGGATATATTTGCTGCTACGGATATTGTGGTATCAAGAGCCGGTTCAAATGCCATTTGGGAATTTGTATTCTTAAAGAAACCTGCCATTTTAATTCCACTTCCTGCAGCATCAAGCAGAGGTGATCAGATTTTAAATGCAAAGTCATTTAAAAAGCAGGGATTCTCAGAGGTTATTAATGAGGAAGACCTAACAGATGAACTCTTGGTTGACACCATAAATAAGCTTTATGAAAATAGAGATACTTATGTGGAAGCCATGGAAAAATCAGGCTGTATGGATGCCGTAAAAACCATAACTAAATTACTTGTGGATGCATGTAAGTAATGTTAAAATTACGATTAGGTATGCGTATTTAAAGGAGTAAAAAGTAGTGAATAGAGAACATTTTAGAAGGATGCTTGTTTTCCTTCTTACCGTGTTAATTGTTGCGGTACATACTCTTATTTTCTTTTACTATTGGAATGAGTGTTATAACCCTTACATACAAAGAACCTTTGTACTTAAAGGTCAGTTGGTAATGATCTTACTCTATGACTTAATGCTTATAGGGTTTTCAAAGATATATGGTGGATTTAAAGTATCAAATTTAAGAACAACAGATGTTATATTCTCCATGAGTTTATCAACATTATTTGTAAATGTTCTTGCATACTTACAAATCTGTATGCTTAGTTTAAGGCTGGTTTCCATTTTGCCTATGATTTCCATGACACTTATGGATGTTTCAGCCATCATTATCTGGGCCATATTTGCCAGATATATGTACACACTTTTATATCCAGCTAGAGATATCTTACTTATCTACTGTGACAGAGATCCTGATAATCTGGTTAAGAAGATGAATTCCAGAGCAGATAAGTATAAAATTGAAGACAGTATACATATTGATGTTGGATATGAAAAGCTTACTAAGACTATTGATAAACATAAGGCCATTTTGCTTTGTGATATCCCGGGGGATATTAGAAATGATCTTATTAAATATGGTTTTAGCAAGGGAATAAGAGTTTATATTACACCAAAGTTATCAGATATTATTCTCTATGGCTCTGATAACATTAATCTTTTTGATACACCTCTTTTACTTGCTAAAAATGAAGGACTTTCTGCTGAAAAGAGATTTTTAAAGAGAGCTCTTGATCTTGTGGTATCCACAATTATGGCGGTAATCACAGCTCCGTTTATGCTTGTTAGTGCAATAATCATTAAATTATATGATGGTGGCCCTGTATTATATAAACAGGACAGATTAACATATAACGGCAAGGTGTTTAAGGTATTTAAGTTTAGAAGTATGAGGGTGGACTCTGAAAAGGATGGCGCAAGACTTGCTGCTAAGGATGATGACAGAATTACACCTTATGGACGGTTCTTAAGGAAGAGTCATTTGGATGAACTTCCACAGATATATAATATCTGGCTTGGAGATATGTCGTTAGTTGGACCACGTCCTGAAAGACCAGAGATTGCAGATCAATATTTAAAGGGTATTCCAGAGTTCAATTTTAGACTTAAGGTTAAGGCAGGACTTACAGGTTATGCCCAGATATATGGAAAGTATAATACAACTCCATATGATAAATTGAAATTGGATTTATATTACATTGAACATCAGAATTTCTTTATGGACATTAGACTTATTATGATGACTTTAAAAATTCTGTTTTCAAAGGATAATACAGAAGGCGTTGAAAAAGGCCAGAAAACAGCTACTATTACAGATGGAAAAGGCAAAAAGGGACTTAAGGGTGCTGTTGGAAAGAGATAAAGAAAAAACTAATGGAAGTAAAATACGATACATATTCCGTCCTTATGTCAGTGTATGAAGCTGAGAAGCCAGAGTGGTTTGATCTTAGCATAAAAAGCATGATGAATCAGACTGTTAAGCCAAATCAGTTTGTATTGGTTAAGGATGGACCTCTACCTAAGGAATTAGAGGATGTTATTGATAAATATGTAAATGAATATGGTGATGTTTTTACTGTAGTTCCGCTTAAGGAAAACATAGGACTTGCAAAGGCTTTAAATGAAGGTTTAAAAATGTGTACCAATGAGTTGGTTGCAAGAATGGATAGCGATGATGTAAGTCTCCCTGACAGATGTGAAAAGGAACTAAACATATTTAACACCATGGATGTAGATATCTGTGGAGGAGCCATAGATGAATTTTGCGATGATATTGATATTGTAATTAATAAAAGAATTACACCGAAAGATTCAGAGGCCATAGTTAAATTTGCAAAGGAGAGAAATCCCTTTAATCATCCTACGGTCATGTTTAAAAAGACTTTGGTAATAAACGCTGGTGGATATGAAGACTATCCATATTTTGAAGATTATAATCTTTGGGCTACTATGTTAAGCAAGGGCGCAAAGGGATATAACATTCAGGAAACTGTTTTAAAAATGAGAACCGGTGGAGGCCTTTATAAAAGAAGAGGCGGCCTTGCATATGCCAAGCACATGAGGCATTTTAAAAAGCATTTGCTTAATATGGGTTTCTTAAATAAAAGACAGTATTTATATTCTGTAACGGGACACACCATAGTAAGTTTATTCCCAACAGGATTAAGAAAAGTATTTTACAAAAAACTTCTTAGAAAGAAGCAGTAGGAGAATCAAGATGAAAAAGGAGACTTTAAAATTGTTTTTTAAGCCCCTTACCCTAGTTAATAAGGTGCTGATAAAAGATAAGAATCTTGTTTTTTTCTATACTAATTTGGGCTTTAGAGACAATGTAAAAGAGCTCTACGACTATATGATTAAGAATAATCTTAATAAAAGATATAAAATAGTTTTGTCCGTTGATAATCCTAAAGACATAAAGAAAATACCCGATAATGTAACGGTGGTTGATAATATAGAAGGCATAAAGTATTTCCTAAGAGCAAAGTATGTTTTCTTTTGCTTCGGCAAATATCCAATTAAGCCGGGAAGAGACCAGGTTGTGGTTAATCTCTGGCATGGCATTCCGTTAAAGAGATTGGGCAATAGGGAAAGAGGAAAAGAAAAGATTGATTATAACTTTTTCACACATTTGCTTACCTGTAGTGAGTATTATAGACAGATTATGAAGGACTGCTTTGGATGTCTCGATAATCAGATTTTTATTTGTGGACAGCCTAGGTGTGACAGACTCTTTGAAAATCTTCCTGCCATTGATAGCAGAATCAGGAAGGAAGCAAAATTCTTTTTTGTATGGATGCCTACCTATAGGAATACAAAAGAGGATGCGATAGAAAATGAAAATAGTGAAGATGCATCAGATAAGTACTGGCCACTGCCACTTTTATCAAGAGATGAATTAATAAATTTGGATGAAATCTTAAGGGATAATGATACTAAGATGGTAATTAAGATGCATCCTCTTCAGATTTACAATGAATATGAGTTTAAGGAATTAAAATTAAAAAACATAGATGTGGTATCGGAAAAGGATTTGGTTAAGAGGGATATTAATGTATATGATTTATGCAGAGCATCCGATGGCCTTATTACCGATTATTCTTCCATTTACTTTGATTATCTTCTTTTAAACAGACCTATTGGATTTACTGTAAATGACATGAGATCCTATAGTGCTGAAAGAGGTTTTTTATTAGAGCCTGCAGCAGATTACATGCCAGGTCAGTTTATTAAAAACTATGATGACATGCTGGACTTTTTAAAGTCTGTCTGTGAGGGCAAGGATGAGTTTGGACCTGACAGGTCAAGGGTAAATCATCTTGTAAATTATTATAAAGATGGTGAAAACTGTAAGAGAGTATTATGGAAGCTTGACATGGATTATGAATATAATCCTGAAAACATACCAAATAGAAAAACAAAGTTTGCTTGGAAGAAAAAGGCAGAGTAGTATGAAAAAAGTAATTAGAAATATTGCCAGAAGTATTATGCTTTTTCTAAAGAGCATGGTATATGGTTTTTTTAAAATCACAATAAAGCCTTGTGAAAAGCTAGTGTTTTTTGAAAGTTTTCAAGGTAAGCAATATGCCTGTAGTCCAAAGGCAATGTATGAATACATGCTAAATAGTCCTGAATATAAGGACTATAAATTTGTATGGGCCTTTAGGGATAAGAACAGCAAAATTCCTCTTGAAAGAGAAAGCAATTTTAGATTAAAGGTGGTTAAGTTTGAAAGCGTAGAATACTTCAAGTATTTATGCAGGGCGAAATACTGGATTTTTAATTCCAATACAAGATATTTTCTTAAGCCAAAGAAGAGTCAGGTATTTGTTCAGACATGGCATGGAACACCTCTAAAGAAAATAGGGCTTGATGTTGTATTAGAAGGTAATGTCTTAACTGACAGGAAAAAGCAGGAAAAAATCTATAATGGGGAGGCTGAAAAAATCACGGTGATGACAGCCCCATCTGAATTTGCCGCCCAAAAGTTTATATCTGCTTTTAATCTTAAAAAATATAATAAAGAGAAAAATGTACTAGTGCATGGATACCCAAGAAATGACCGCCTTGTAAATGCGGATGAAAATGAGATTGCAGGTCTTAAGGAAAGGCTTTCAATACCAAAGGATAAAAAGGTCATTATGTATGCACCTACCTTTAGAGATAATAAGTATGATGTAAAATTAGGTTTTCGCTTGGATAAATATTTTGATTTTGAAGATTTTGAAAAAAACTTCGGGAATGAATATGTCTTACTTTTTAGAAGCCATTATTTTATATCTGAAAAAATAGATTTAAAAAAATCAAAAGATTGCATAAAGGATGTTTCTTACGTTGAAGATGTAAATGATTTGTTGTTAATAACAGATGTTTTAATAACAGATTATTCATCCCTGTTTTTTGATTATGTAATTCTTAAAAGACCGGTTGTTTTTTATATGTACGACCTTGATGAATATAAAAACAGTGTAAGAGATTTTTATATTAACATTGATGAACTACCGGGACCGATATGCAAAACCTTTGAAGAACTAAAGGATGCAATAAAGAAAATTGATGCAAGCAAAGATGTCGATGAAAATGGAGAATTTTCATCAAAGAAAGAATTCCTTGATGAAAAATATCAAAGATTTTATGATAAATTCTGTGGCATGGAAAAGGGAACTGCATCAAGGGATATATTAAAGGACATAATAAAAAACTAAGAACATAAATATTTATATTATATCATCAAAAGATGGAATGGAGTAAAGTATGAAAAGAGTAATTACTTATGGAACTTATGATATGCTTCATTATGGACATATCAATCTTTTAAAGAGAGCAAAGGAATTGGGAGATTATTTAATTGTTGCTCTTTCAACAGATGAATTTAACTGGGACAGCAAGCAAAAAAAGTGTTATTTCTCTTATGAAAAGAGAAAACAGCTTCTTGAAGCAATAAGATATGTAGATCTTGTTATTCCTGAGGAAAGTTGGGAACAGAAGATTTCAGATGTTAAGGAATACCATGTGGATACATTTGTTATTGGTGATGACTGGGAAGGAAAATTTGATTTTCTTAAGGAATACTGTGATGTAGTATATCTTCCAAGAACACCGGAGATTTCAACAACTCAGATCAAGCAGGATTTAAATGCGGCTAAAAAATAATTAGTTATTATAAATATATAATTATTAAACTTTAGTTAGGAGATACTATGATTAGTATTATTTTACCTCATAAACAGGGAAGAGCTTATCTCATTGATGCACTTGATTCAATTAAGGAATCACCATATAAGGATTATGAAACATTGCTTATTGTGGATTCAAGCGCTGATGACCTTTCTGATATTATTGAAAAATATACACCGTTGGTAAATCTTTCAGTGTTTTACACGGATAAGAAAACAGGATGTGCAGCAGCCCGTAATATTGGCCTTGATAATGCAAAGGGTGAATACATTTTTTTCCTTGATAATGATGATTATTTCTTTGGTAATTATTTGGGAGACATGGTAAACACCTTTGATGAAAATACTGATATAGTATACGGAAAACTTAAGTATACATGGTTTAGAAGAGGTGTTTATAATGAAAGTCAGGCTAATTATGACGCTAAGAAAAAAGAGCCTGTAATTCTGCGTAAAGTTCAAAGAGAATACGATATTACTAACCCATATGAGTATAGAATATACATGAACAAGCGTATGGAAACCATATCTGTTCACGGAGAGATGTATAGAAAGAGTCTCTTTACTGATAACAACATACGATTTGATGAGAAATTAAAATTCTTTATCGATGCACCTGTATTTGCTGCATTATCAAATGCGTCCCGTGGGGAGAAGCCGTGTGAATCCTGCGTATACATAAAGAGACATCATAATGATAAAGAAACAAACATGGCTATTACCCAGCATTCAAAGATAGAAACCATGCCACATTATTACTCTTCTTATAAAAAGGCATTAATTGCTTCCAAGGGTAATACAGAACTTATTCATCAGTTTAATCTGGTTCTTTGTATTTTTGTGGTACAGGAATTTATCAGATATATAAGATGGTCACCTGATAAAGAGTGGAGTTCCTTCTACTACGAAGAACTTAAGAACCTTATGAAGAGTGTAGACTTTTGTGTACTTAAGAAATGGGATTTCACCTTCACAGAAAAAAGACTTTTAAAGAACTTTAATAACTGGGATTTTAAGAAATTAAAGAAGGTTTCCACTAGAATTTTAGCTTGGAGAAAGATAAGGAAATTTAAAACAAATATCAGAACCATGTATAGAACAATTTCCTTACATTTATTCAGCAAATTAAGCATGAAGAATAACTGGGTATGTTTTGAAAGTTTCCTTGGAAGAAATTATTCGGGACAGCCAAAGTACATTTATAAATATATGCAGGAACACTGTGGAAAGAAGTATAAATACATTTGGTTTGTTGATAATAAATCCGTTAAAGTTGACGGTAATTGTAAGGTGGTAAAGAGATTTTCCCTTAAGTATTACTATTATATGAACCGAAGCAAGTATCTATGTCTTAACATGAGACAGCCGAAAAATGTGCCTATTAGGGATGAAATGATAATCCTTGCCACATGGCATGGCACTCCTCTAAAGAGACTTGGTTTTGACATGGAAGATGTTCATTCAGCCACTGCTAATCATAAGGCATACGTTAAGAAAAATTCTGCTCGATGGAATTACATGTTATCAGATAATCCATTTTCCACAGAGAAGTTTATGTCTGCTTTCAAGGTTAGTCGTTCTCAGATTTTAGAGAGCGGTTATCCAGCCAATGACATATTATATGCTGAAAATAAAGAAGAAATTGCAAATGAGTTAAGAGAAAAGTTAGGCATTCCAAAGGATAAGAAGACCATACTTTATGCACCGACCTGGAGGGATGATGATTATACAGAAGGTGGTCATTATAACTTTAAACTTGCACTTGATTTAAACAGACTAAAAAAGGAAATTGGAGATGAATACGTAATTCTCCTTAGAATGCATTATTATATTATTGATAGTTTGGATCTTACAGGACTTACGGATTTTGCCATTAATGTAAGTAGTTATAGTGATATTTCAGAAATCTATCTTGTAAGTGACATAGTACTTACTGATTATTCATCAGTATTCTTTGACTATGCAAACTTAAGAAGACCGGTACTTTTCTATACCTATGACTATGATAAGTATAAGGATGTTCTTCACGGATTTTATCTTGACATGATGAAGGATTTGCCGGGACCTGTATATATGACTGAAGATGAGGTAATAGACGCCATTAAGAACATAGATAAAATAAACGATGAGTATAAAGACAAATATGAAGAATTCTGCAAGAGATTTTGCTGTCTTGATGATGGATATGCCTCAAAGAGAGTTGTTGAAACTGTTTTTAAGTAAATCAGGTGTTTACATGAAACCTGGGTGTTTACTTGTAAATCAGGTGTATATGGATATAAATTTGTTTTAGTGGATATGGTTAATTATATATGTTTAATCATACGAGGAGCAAAAATGACGGATAAAAAGAAACTTGCCATACTTGGTGGTATGGGTTCTGAAGCAACGGAAGTATTTTATAAAAAAATAATAGAGAGCACCAATGTTGCAAATGACAGGGATCATTTGGACATGCTTATTTATAATCATGCAAGTATGCCTGATAGAACTGAGTATATTCTAAGTGGTCGTAGTGAAGAATTATGGAATATCATAAAAAGCGACATTGATAAGTTAAAGCTTATAGGGGGAGAATACTTGGCAATCCCTTGTAATACTTGTCATTATTTTTCAGAAAGAATTAATAATGAGATGGATGGTAAGTTTATCAATATGATAAAGGTTACTGCAAAGAAGGTTAAGGATAAGGGCTTTAAGTGCGCAGGTGTTTTGGCAACTGATGGTACTATGAATTCCAATATTTATGGAAAGGCATTAGAAGAGGTAGGAGTATCATATATGTATCCATCATCTGAAAAACAAAAGGATGTAATGGACCTTATATATAATCAGATAAAGCAGGGTGAAAAGGGGGATAAAAAGCAGTTTTTATCCATTGTAAAGGAACTGCGAGGCAAGGGGTGTGATGCCATTATTCTTGGTTGTACGGAATTATCTGTTTTATATGAAAATCATGATTTCAATGGTGACTTTTATATTGATGCATTGGATGAACTTACCAGAGCCTGCATTGAGAACTGTGGTGGAGAGTATTTCATGGAATAATAGTCAATTTGACAATGGGACACATAAGAAGTATAATTGCCTTTCGTGATATGGGGAAAAACTCTTAATAATACAATTCCGGAGGATATTGTGAATAAATATTTGAAGAATTTTACAAGATACAGATTCCTGTTAAAGGAACTTGTAAAAAAAGGAATAAAATTAAAGTATAGAAGGTCGTACCTTGGTATTATCTGGACTCTTTTAGAGCCTTTGCTTACTACCATTGTACTTACCATTGTATTCTCATCATTGTTGGGATATAATTCAAGACCTGGTCAGCCATATGCGGTTTATATTTTAACAGGTCGTTTGTTATATGGATTCTTTAATGAATCAACAAAGGTTGCCATGAGGTCAATAAGAGCAAATTCAGCCATGATAAAGAAGGTATATGTACCTAAGTACTTATATCCGTTGGCATCAGTAATATATACATTTGTTATATTCTTATTATCCCTTATGGTTTTGGCAGGAACAGAAGTGGTAATGGGAGTAAAACCTACAATCCATATTTTAGAGTGCATACTTCCAATCATAGTATTGTTCTTATTCTCCTTTGGAGTATCAATGATACTTGCCACAATCTCAGTTTTTTTCAGAGATTTGGAATATTTATGGAATGTAATAACAATGCTTATTATGTATTGTAGTGCAATTTTCTATTATACAGATAGATTAAAAGGATTAGCAGCAAAGCTTGTAAGAGTAAATCCTCTTTACTGTATTATTTCTAACTTTAGAAGTAATGTTTTGTTTGGAAGATCAATACTTACAGGCGGTGATGAATCCCAGATGTTTATCTATGCGCTTGTAGTAAGTTTAATCTTGGATGTAGTTGGTATTTACATGTTTTATAAAAAGCAGGATGAATTTATTCTGCAGATTTAAGGTGAGAAAATATGAGTAAGGTTGCCGTAAAGGTTGATCATGTTACTATGAGATTTAATCTCAGTAAGGAAAAAGTAGATAATTTAAAAGAATATGCAATTAAGTTTGTTAAGGGACAGCTTCATTATAATGAGTTTCAGGCTCTTAAGGATGTAAGTATCACTGTTAATAAGGGTGACAGACTTGGTATCCTAGGTCTTAATGGAGCAGGAAAAAGTACAATTCTTAAAGTAATTGCTGGTGTATATAAGCCTTCTGAAGGCCATGTTGAAAGACATGGAAAAATGGCTCCTATGATTGAATTAGGTGCTGGTTTTGATCCACAGTATACAGGTAAGGAAAACATATATCTCTATGGTTCAGTATTAGGTTTTTCCAGAGAGTTCCTTGATGAAAAGTATGATGAAATACTTGAGTTTTCAGAACTTCATGAGTTTATAGATGTACCTTTAAAGAACTATTCATCAGGTATGAAGGCAAGACTTGGTTTTGCAATTGCAACAATAGTTGAACCGGAAATACTTATACTTGATGAGGTGTTATCAGTTGGTGATGCAAAGTTTAGAAGGAAATGTGAGAACAAAATGCAGGGTATGTTTGATAAGGGTGTAACAGTGCTTTTTGTATCCCACTCCATAGAGCAGGTTAAGAATCTTTGTAACAAAGCAATATTACTTGATCATGGTAAATTAATTGCTCAAGGTGATATTGAAGATGTTGCAGCTATTTATGAATCCATGACGGAGTAAAAATGAGTATATTAGGTAAAGTTAAAGGAAAAGTTGGTAATTTAAAAGAAACAAAAAGACGTATGAAATATGCGTCTTTTTATAAAAAACTAAAAATAAATGAAAATGTAGTATTGTATGATTCCTTTATGAGCAGGGGACTTCTTGATAATCCCTATGCTGTTTTTAAAAAACTCTTAGAAGAAAAGGAATTTGATGATCTGATACATGTTTGGGCCATTGAGGATTTTACCGGAAATGAGTCCATCATGGATAATTATAAAAAAAGAGGCGTTTATTTTGTTAAAAGACATAGTAAGGAGTATTTAAGATATCTTGCCAGCGCAAAATATCTTTTTACGAATGTTTCTATGCCTTTTTATTATGTTAAAAAAGATGGGCAAATACTTGTAAACACATGGCATGGTGTACCCCTTAAAAAATTGGGATATGATCTTCCTGATGCAGTGTATACAATTTCAAATGTCATAAGAAGCATGTTATCATCAGATTACTTAGTGTCTCCATGCCCACATTTAACTCGTGTTTATCTTGAAAAATATAAACTGGATGGCTTGTATACCGGTAAGATAATTGAGACTGGATATCCAAGATGTGACCTTATTACACAAACGGACAGATATGAGATAATTAATAAATTATCTGATATGGGTATCGAGATAGAATTAAATAAAAATGGTGATTATAAGCAAATAATTCTATATGCACCAACATGGAAGGGTACAGATTTTGGTAGACCTGATTTAAGTATAGAAGAGTATTTAAGGGTTAAGGAAGTCCTTGAAATGCGTCTTGATCCAGATAAGTATCAGATTCTTATTAAGCCACATCAGGTGGTTTATAATGCTCTTAAAAACAGAGAAGATGTAAAGGGACTATTTGTTCCTGCATATATAGATGCTGATGAACTTCTTAGCATCACAGACATTTTAATATCTGATTATTCAAGTATATTCTTTGATTTCCTGATTACAGGAAGACCGGTAATATTCTATGTACCAGATCTTAAGGAATATACCGACTATCATGGTTTATACTTTGACATGAATGAACTTCCTGGACCGGTTACGGATAATGTTGAGGATATTTGTGAGTACATAAGAACCATTAAGCAAATAAGGGAGAGATATAAAGCTAATTATGCTACCATGAAGAATATCTGTGCTCCTTTTGAAAATGGAGAAAGTACGAAAAGCATCATAGACATCGTTTTCCGTAATAAGGATACAGATGATTTTGGAAACAAATATCATATCATTGAAAACTTTGTTTCCAAGAAGAGAATTCTTTTATATGGTGGCGGTATGCTTCTTAATGGCATAACTACGTCATTTATAAATCTTCTTGATCACATTGATTATGATAAATATGATGTGACGGTATTTTCTGGAAAGATTGCTCATATCCCGGAAAAAATGGAGATGCTTATGCGTGTTAATAAACGTGCAAGGACATTCCCAAGAATATCCTATACTCCTGCAACATTTGGTGAGCAGATATTATTCTATCTAAACAGATTATTTGGATTTAGAGGCGGGTTATTTGACAAGCTGTATCCAAAGGCTACCTATGACAGAGAATTTAGGCGTTGTTTTGGAGATGCTGAATTTGATGTGGCCATTGATTTTTCAGGATACGGAAGCTTTTATAGCATATTAATGTTAAGCGCTAAAGGTGCAAGAAAGCTTATATGGCAGCATAATGATTTATCCCTTGATAGAATGAAAAAGGTTGAAGGAAAGCGTCCGCATAAGAGGGAACTTAAAGTCGTATTTTCTACCTATAAGTTCTATGATAAAATCGTGGGCTGTTCAGAGGCAACCATGAACATTAATCTTAAAAAGATAGGTTATAGTGAATTAAAAGATAAATGTACCTTTGTTGAAAACATAGCTAATTTAGACAGGGTTATTGAAGGGGCAAAGGAAAGCATAACAGAGGAAGAAGCAGAAAGATTAGGTTACGATGGACTTTTAGATAGAAACATTACCTGCTTTGTTAATATGGGCAGATTTTCCCCTGAAAAAAACCATAAGGAGCTTATAAAGGCCTTTAATAAGATAAACATAAACCATCCAGATACAAGGCTTTACATTATTGGAGAAGGTCCACTTTATGATGAATTAAAGGTTCTTTGTAAGGATTTAGGATTATTTAATCGTAATGGACATAAGAATGTTATATTTACGGGAAAACTTGATAACCCATTTGCCGTAATGAAGGAATGTAATCTTTTTATTCTTCCATCAATTTATGAGGGACAGCCTGTGGTACTTTTAGAGGCAAGAACACTAGGCCTCCCAATAATCATGAGTGATTTTGATTCCCACACATCATCTCTTTTCGGAGATGGACAATTAGTCTGCGGTAAGGATAGTGAAAGCATTTATGAGGCCATGGAAAAATATTTTGATGGCGGTATTCCTACTGTGGAATTTGATGCAGAAGGTTATACAAGGAGAGCTATGGAAGAATTTGAAAGGGCTTGTGAAGGGTAGGAATTAAAGAGGCAGATAGGAATAACTGGTTAGGTTTTAATAGAGGGACAAGATGATAAAAAAGATTTTTGGGAAAATAAAACATAAGATTTGTAAGGACACTCCAGCTGATTTAAGGGCCTATTATTATAAATGCCTTAATGAGCCAGTGGATGAAAAGGCAGTTCTTTTTGAAAGTTTTGGAGGACTTGGTATACTGGATAATCCAAGGGCTGTTTTTAAGGAGATGCTTAAAAGTGAGGAATATGCTGATTTTACTTATGTCTGGACTGTAAGTAATAAAAAACTGGCTGAAGATAATATTAAGGAATTTAGCAGGTTAAAAAATGTAAAGATAGTTTTAAGGGAATCAAAGGATTATTATAAGTATCTTGCAACTGCAAAATATCTTTTTAATAATTCTGCATTTTCCAGCTATTTTGTAAAAAGGGATGAACAAATCTATACCAATACATGGCATGGAATCCCAACAAAATACATGGGTTATGAACATACTAAGGAAAGAGTGGAAAATGCAAGAGGTATAGCAAGAAATGCAGCAAGTGCTGATTATCTTTTGGGTGCTAATCAGTTTATGATTGACCGTATGTATAAAAAGGCTTATCTTACGCAAGAGGCTTTTAAGGGTGAGTATTTAAATATGGGATATCCAAGACTTGATGCAATTCATAATACAGACAGGGATTATATTATGTCCAAACTTTCCATGTATGGACTGGAAACAAAAAAGAAGATTGTTTTATATGCTCCAACATGGAAGGGACAGTTATATAATAAATTAGAATATAATTTAGATGAATTTAAGGAAACCATAAGAGTGCTGAAATCACAGGTGCCAGATGGATATGAGGTATTACTTAGAGTTCATTACTTTATCTATAAGGAACTTTCGGTGGATGAAGAATTTGCAAAGATCCTGGTTCCATTTACCATTGATACTAATGAATTATTAAGTGTAGTGGATATATTAATCTCTGATTATTCAAGTATCTTTTTTGACTTTTTATGGACAAGAAAGCCAGTAATATTCTTTGTGCCTGATTATAAGGAATACACAACAACCAGAGGCCTGTATGTGCCAATGGAAACACTTCCAGGACCTATTGTTGAAACAGTGGAAGAGGCTTCCCTGGTGTTAAAAAATACTATAGAAAGTCTTGATGAATTTAATGAGTATTATAAAGACAAATACAATCGTATGATTTACTGGTGCTCAAATAAGTGTGAAAGTAAGGGAATTGAAGTACTTTTGAGTGGTAGCGAAGACATTGAAATTACAGATGAAATGATTGAAGAAATTGTAAGTGATGTTAGCGCTTCAAAGAGAATCTGTGATAAGGTATTTAAGGGCGAGGTAAAGGAAGAGAAATATAGTAAGAAACACAAACTTTTCTATATAAACTGGAAAGAGTGTAAAGGCAGGGAATTGGAAAAGTTAAAAAAAGATGTGGAAGAGACAGACCTGTCAGTATGGGATTTAACCATACTTACTCCGGTATTTACTTCCAGAATACCTATGGTAACTTTCTTTAATAAGATGATTCCTGAGGGCGTAAGAATTTTAACATATGCTCCTGTTAATATTGGAAGAGCAAAAACTGAAGAGGAAAGCATTAAAGAAGTAAAAGCAAATTTTGGTAAGATTACATTTGACGAGGTGAAAACTTATACCAATCTTCCTAATGGATGGAAGCGCAAGTTTTTCATGAATGAACAATAGTCGTGGAAGAAAAGTAGTAGTTTAGGTTAGTTAAGCAAATGTTATTATTGTTATAAATAGCTGGTGGTGGGTTTATGGAAAAGGAAAAAAATATTTTTAAATTACATAGTGATTATAAACCAACTGGTGACCAGCCTGAAGCCATAGCCAGATTAGTGGAGGGGTTTAAGGCAGGTAATCAGTTTGAAACCTTGCTGGGTGTTACTGGTTCCGGTAAGACTTTTACCATGGCAAATGTTATTGAAAAACTTAATAAGCCCACGCTGATTATTGCCCATAATAAAACTTTGGCGGCTCAGCTTTATGGTGAATTTAAAGAGTTTTTCCCTGAAAATGCAGTAGAGTTTTTTGTAAGCTATTATGATTATTATCAGCCTGAAGCCTATGTACCAAGTAGTGATACTTACATAGAAAAGGACTCATCTGTTAATGATGAAATAGATAAACTAAGACATTCAGCAACTATGGCGCTTATGGAGCGAAAGGATGTTATAATAGTAGCCTCGGTATCCTGTATCTATGGACTTGGAGATCCAATTGATTATAAAAACATGGTGGTTTCCTTAAGACCCGGCATGGAAAAAGACAGGGATGAGGTAATTAGAAAATTAATCGAGATTCAGTATGATAGAAACGACATGGATTTTCATAGAGGTACATTTAGAATCAGAGGAGATGTACTTGAAATATGTCCGGCATCCTTTGAAGAAACCGGATATCGTGTGGAATTCTTCGGAGATGAAATAGACAGAATTAGCGAAATAGACATTCTTACAGGTGTGGTAAAATGTGAACTTAATCACATAGCCATATTTCCAAATTCTCATTATGTTGTTCCTATGGAAAAACTTCAGAAAGCTACGGAAAACATTGAGGCAGAACTTGAGGAGCGAGTTAAATATTTTAAGAGTGAAGAAAAGCTAATCGAAGCTCAGAGAATATCTGAGAGAACTCATTTTGACATAGAAATGATGCGTGAAACAGGCTTTTGTTCAGGTATTGAAAACTATTCAAGACATTTGGCCTTTCTCCCACCGGGGGCAACTCCCCATACACTTATGGAATATTTTGGAGATGAATTTTTGATAATTGTGGATGAATCCCATATGACAATTCCTCAGATAGGCGGTATGTATAATGGAGATCAGGCCAGGAAAAGTACCTTGGTTGATTATGGTTTTAGATTACCATCTGCCAAGGATAACAGACCTCTTAACTTTAGCGAATTCGAAAGTTTTATAGACCAGATGATGTTTGTATCTGCCACTCCCGGCAAATACGAAGAAGAGCATGAAATGTTAAGGGCAGAGCAGATTATAAGACCGACAGGCTTACTTGATCCGCTTATTGAAGTAAAACCAGTTGAAGGTCAGATAGATGACTTGATAGCACAGATTAACAAAGTAATTGGTAATCATAAGACGAAAGTTAGTAGCAAAAGCGCTACTAAGTCAGATGTGCAAAATGAAGATTCGCTTAACACAGATGATTTTGTGGGAGGTAAGGTTTTAGTTACAACACTTACCAAACGCATGGCTGAAGATTTGACTGATTACATGAAAGACAATGGAATTAGAGCCGTATATCTTCATTCAGATATTGATACCTTGGAAAGAACCAAGATTATAAGAGATATGAGACTTGATAAGTTTGATGTCCTTGTGGGTATCAACCTTTTAAGAGAAGGATTGGACATTCCTGAAATAGAACTTGTTGCAATACTTGATGCAGATAAGGAAGGCTTTCTTAGATCTAGAACTTCACTTATACAGACAGTAGGTAGGGCTGCAAGAAATGCAAATGGACATGTTGTAATGTATGCTGATACACAAACGGATTCCATGAGGGAGACCATTGAAGAAACCAATCGTAGAAGAGAAATACAGATGGCATATAATGAAGCTCATGGCATTACACCAGAAACCATAAAGAAGGCGGTGGGTGAGCTTATTAGTATTTCAAAGGAAGTGGAACAAAAGATTGATACTTTAGAAAAGGATCCTGAATCTATGAGTAATGCAGAACTTGAAAAGCTTATTGCAAAGACCAAGAAGAAGATGGAAAAGGCAGCAATGGATCTTGATTTTGAAAGTGCTGCAGAACTTAGAGATAAATTATTTGAATTAAAAGAGTATATGAAATAAACAGGTGTATTTTAGATATGGCAAAGAAAAACGATGATAAAAAATATATAGTTATTAGAGGTGCCAAAGAGCATAATTTAAAGAATGTAGATTTGAAAATACCAAGGGATGAATTTGTTGTTATAACTGGATTATCAGGTTCAGGCAAGTCGTCTCTTGCTTTTGATACAATTTATGCTGAAGGTCAAAGGCGCTATATGGAATCACTGTCTTCATATGCGAGACAGTTTTTAGGGCGCATGGAAAAGGCAGATGTGGAGAGCATTGAAGGATTATCTCCAGCTATATCAATTGATCAGAAATCCACTAACAGAAATCCAAGATCCACAGTTGGAACGGTAACGGAAATATATGATTATTTCAGATTACTGTATGCAAGAATTGGTGTGCCACACTGTCCAAATTGTGGAAAAGAAATAAAGAAGCAGACAGTGGATCAGATGGTGGATGCCATTTTAAGACTACCTGAGGGAAGTAAGATATTAATTTTGGCTCCAGTTGTAAGAGGAAAGAAAGGTCGTCACGAAAAGGTCCTTGAAAGCGCTCTTAAAAGTGGATTTATAAGAGCCCAGATAGATGGAAATGTTTATGAATTATCCGAAGAGATAACCTTGGATAAAAACATAAAACATAATATTGAAATTGTTGTTGATAGACTTGTGGTAAGGGAAAATGCAAAGAAACGAATGACGGATTCTTTAGAGACTTCTCTTAAACTTGCAGGGGGACTTGTTTATGTTCAGGTGGTATCTAAAGGTGATAATGGAAACACAGATGATTCTAAGTCAGATGCGGATGAAATTGATTTAGATGGAAATGTACTAACATTTTCCGAGAACTTTGCCTGCCCTGATTGTAACATAAGTATAGATGAAATTCAGCCAAGAAGTTTTTCATTTAACAATCCATTTGGTGCTTGTCCTACATGTTCAGGACTTGGATATAAAATGGATTTTGATGTAAAGCTTATGATTCCTGATGAGAGTTTAAGTCTTAATGAAGGCGCTATTTCCGTAATGGGATGGATGAATTCCAAGGATGAATCAAGTTTTTCTCATGCGCTTTTAGAAGGCATGGCTAAAAAATATAACTTTAGTCTGGATGTGCCTTTTAAGGATTTGCCGGAGGATATTAAGGATAAGATAATTAATGGAACTCGCGGAGAAGTTTTTGAAGTAAAGTATAATAGTCGATTTGGAAAGAGTTCCTACAGACTTGATTTTGAAGGACTGGTTAGAAACATTCAGAAACGATATAGGGAAACAGGTTCCCAATCCCAGAAGGAAGAGTATGAATCATACATGAGAATTACCCCTTGTGAGAATTGCAAGGGACAGAGATTAAAGAAGGAATCCCTATCAGTTACCATAGGAAATAAAAACATTTATGAGGCAACTGATTTGCCCATTAGAAAGATAAAAAAACTATTAACAGATGTGGATTTGAATCCGGTACAAAAGCAGATTAGTGAGGAAATACTTAAGGAAATAAACGCAAGGCTTTCGTTTATGATAGATGTGGGCCTTGATTATCTTACATTAACCAGAGCTACGGCAACACTTAGTGGTGGTGAAGCCCAGCGTATAAGACTTGCCACACAGATAGGTTCGGGTCTTGTGGGCGTTGCTTATATTTTAGATGAACCAAGCATTGGTCTTCATCAAAGGGATAATGATAAGCTTCTTTCTGCATTAAAGCACCTTAAGGATATTGGAAATACCTTGATAGTTGTGGAACATGATGAGGATACCATGCGAGCTGCTGACTTTTTGGTGGACGTGGGACCAAAGGCAGGCGTTCACGGCGGTGAGATAGTTGCAACGGGTACGGTTGATGATATTATTAAGTGTAAAAGATCAATTACCGGAGATTATCTTTCAGGAAGAAAGAAGATTCCGATTCCGGATGTTAGAAGAAAAGGAAATGGTTTTATTACCATAAAGGGTGCAAGAGAGAACAATTTAAAGAATGTGGATGTTAAAATACCACTCGGTATATTTACTTGCGTTACCGGTGTTTCTGGCTCAGGAAAGAGTTCTCTTATAAATGAGATTCTTTATAAATCCCTTGCAAAGACATTAAACAGGACAAAGACTGTGGCAGGGGATCACGATTATATTGAAGGTGTTGAGGCGCTAGATAAGGTGATTGATATTGACCAGTCACCTATTGGAAGAACCCCTCGTTCAAATCCCGCTACATATATTGGTGTGTTTGATTTGATAAGAGATTTATTTGCTTCCACTATGGATGCAAAGGAGCGAGGATATAAAAAAGGCCGTTTCAGTTTTAATGTTAAGGGCGGTAGATGCGAAGCCTGTGCAGGTGATGGTATTAAGACCATTGAAATGCACTTCCTTCCTGATGTATATGTTCCTTGCGAAGTGTGTGGAGGAAAGCGATATAATAGAGAAACACTGGAAGTTAAATATAAGGGATACAGCATTTATGATGTATTGGACATGACTGTGGAAGAGGCCATGGAAGTGTTTAAGAATGTTCCTAAAATCTATAATAAAATCAAGACACTTAGTGAAGTTGGTTTGTCTTATTTAAAACTTGGTCAGCCATCAACTACCCTTAGTGGTGGTGAAGCTCAAAGAATAAAGCTTGCAGCAGAATTAAGTAAAAGAGCAACAGGTAAAACCATTTACATCCTGGATGAACCTACCACGGGACTTCATTTTGCTGACGTACATAAACTGGTGGAAATAATCAGAAGATTATCAGAAAGTGGAAATACAGTGGTTGTCATTGAGCATAACATGGATGTAATTAAGTCGGCGGATTTCATTATTGATATGGGACCGGAAGGTGGAGATAAAGGCGGAAAGGTTATTGCTACGGGAACACCTGAAGACATATGTAAAGTTAGGGAGAGTCACACAGGGGAATACTTAAAGATGTGGTTATAAGGAGATAAAAATGGACAAAGAAAAAGTCTATGAGGACATTAGTAAATTCATATATAAGTATACGCACGAAGCAGCATTAACATATCCGACACCAGAGGATTTTGTTGACCTGGCAGCAGATATGGGATTTTCCAGAAATGGTCTTAGAATGGTATTCCCAAATGGAAATGGACCGGGAAAGAAGATAGTAAGGGATATTTATGTATCCGGAAGACCTTATGAAACAGAACTTAGCTATAGCTACAATGTAGGTATGGGTGGCCATGTTGAGGTATTCTATTACCTTGATAAGGGAGTTGACTTAAGTGAGGAAGAGTTATCGTTGTTTCAGTGGGTTTGTGATCAGATATTTCTTGTTTATGGTAAGCAACAGGTTATAGATGCGCTTAATCTTATGACAAAGGTTAGGAGTAAGGATGTTTAAGAATAAAAAGAATTCACAGGTTGCATAAGAAATAGTTTGTGTTATAATTGTCTTTTAATCCAAGGAATATTTAGTATATTCTGTAAATTGTAATTATATGTTTCAGGAGGCATGTATGAAACGAGAACTTGTTATAGTTATTGATTTTGGTGGTCAGTATAATCAGCTTGTAGCAAGAAGAGTCAGAGAGAATAATGTATATTGTGAAATTTATTCTTACAAGACAGACATCGAGCAGATTAAAGCGCTTAATCCTAAGGGAATTATACTTACCGGTGGACCTAACAGCTGTTATGAAGATGGTGCTCCATCTTATACAAAGGAATTATTTGAACTAGGAATTCCTGTACTCGGTTTATGTTATGGTGCACAGATGATGCAGCTTATTCTTGGTGGAAAGGTTGAAAAAGCACCTGTAAGAGAATATGGTAAGACAGCAACATTCTTTGATAATACAAGCATATTATTCGATGGTATTGAAGAGAATTCTGTTGTATGGATGAGTCATTTTGATTACATCAGTAAGGAAGCTCCAGGATTTAAAATCATTGCTCATACAAAGGATTGTCCTGTTGCAGCAGCATCAGATGAGTCTCGTAAATTATATGCAATACAGTTCCATCCTGAAGTATTACATACAGTAAGAGGTAAGGACATCTTAGCAAATTTCGTATATAAGATTTGTGGTTGCGCTGGCGATTGGAAGATGGATTCATTTGCTAATGAACAGATTAACTTAATTAGAGAAAAAGTTGGTGACGGTAAGGTATTACTTGCATTATCAGGTGGTGTAGATTCATCAGTAGCAGCAGTACTTTTATCAAAAGCAATTGGCAAACAGCTTACATGCGTATTCGTAGATCATGGACTTCTTCGTAAAAACGAAGGCGATGAAGTAGAGAATATATTTGGCCCTAATGGAAATTATGACCTTAACTTTATAAGAGTAAATGCACAAGAGCGCTACTACGCTAAACTAAAAGGCGCATGCGAACCTGAAAAGAAACGTAAGATAATAGGTGAAGAATTCATTAGAGTATTTGAAGAAGAAGCAAAGAAGATTGGAAAAGTAGATTTCCTTGTACAGGGAACAATATACCCAGACGTAGTAGAAAGCGGACTCGGCGGCGAATCAGCCGTAATCAAGTCCCACCACAATGTAGGCGGCCTACCTGACTACGTAGACTTCAAAGAAATCATCGAACCACTACGTGACCTCTTCAAAGACGAAGTAAGAAAAGTAGGCCTAGAACTCGGCCTCCCAGAATACCTAGTATTCCGTCAGCCATTCCCAGGCCCAGGCCTTGGAATCAGAATAATCGGCGAAGTAACAGGCGAAAAAGTACAAATCGTACAGGATGCCGACTACATCTATAGAGAAGAAGTAGGCATCGCCCTTAAAGAATACGCCGATAAAAATAACGGCGCTGACGCACCATGGAAACCAGACCAGTACTTCGCAGCATTAACAAACATGCGCTCAGTAGGCGTAATGGGCGACGAGCGAACATACGACTATGCCGTAGCACTACGCGCAGTCCAAACAATCGACTTCATGACCGCCGAAAGCGCCCAGATCCCATGGGAAGTACTACAGAAAGTAATGAACAGAATAATCAACGAGGTAAAAGGCGTCAACAGAGTAATGTACGACTTGACAAGTAAACCACCGGGAACTATTGAACTCGAATAAGAAAAGCGAATTTGTGCATATACACATATATTGCTTGATTGAATAGAAGCGATTGCGAAAGCAATTAGCATAAAAAAGGAATCATGACAAATGCTTGCATTTGAGAGTGATTCCTTTTTTGTGCTATAGAGC
>Ga0129307_1000166_pt1 | contig 114923 bp, 99 predicted proteins | sample P1105metagenome_FD_94437 | JGI IMG/M metagenome (GOLD analysis project Ga0129307, IMG submission 94437) | Capybara group fecal microbial communities from Wisconsin, USA - P1105 metagenome | ecosystem: Host-associated > Mammals > Digestive system > Large intestine > Fecal | place: USA: Wisconsin... | reverse complement strand
AGGACAAATCATCTGAAGGTCAAATGGTTCTTCTTCAGCAATTTCTTTTATGGGATTACTTGCCAGGTCACTTCCCATTGCTCTGTAAAATGCGATCGTCTCCTCAGAAGAACAGGCAGATATATACAAAGCCTCTGCACCGGCTTTTCTTGCTTCCGCTTTTCCTGCCTCAAATAGTTTTCTGCCAACGCCTTGTCCTCTGCATTCAGAAGATACCTGCATCATATCAAGGATCATATACGGACCACTAAGCTTCCTTAACAGTCCTATAAAGCCGACCACTTTATCATTATCTAATGAATTCAAACTAAAATTTGTTTCTGATAATAATTCAATTTTGATCAAATAATAATTCTCCTTGTATATATCAATTGTTTTACGAATGGATTTTCTTCTTTATCCTTAAACAAGCTTCAATATGCATGATCCAATGTCTGGAAAATGGCATTTGGATAAGACCGCGAACATCTTTATTGCACCAATAATCTATAAGCCATATCGCACTCTCCTCATTACAGACTACCGAAAGTGATTCAAGCTGTTCTTTTCTTTCTATGGATACCTTTCTCTTCAGATCATCATATGATAAATCCCGTAATATGGATTCCGTACCTTGCTTTACATCAGAAAGATACGTATATAATTCATCCAAATTGAGTTGCTCTGAAAAGTCAGCAATCTCCTGCTTAACCAGTTCATTTCCTGTGGTGATGATAGGTGAGTTAATTCTCTTTTGATATCCTTCCCTGAAAAATACCTGCTCATCCCCTTTGATTAATGTGTGAGCCACGATATCCTCGATACGAAAGATATGCCACAGCGAGTACGCAATGGTCTTGCTATGATAACCCTCAGCGTTGATATATGGTATCGCATTAAATTCTTCCCTACTCAATTCATCTTTGAATGAAATGATCATATCCCACAGATTATCACGCAGCGAAAACAAGGTACCGATGCCTGAATCATAGGTATCCTTTTTCTTTATTTGAGTTTGCATCAGTTTATTCAGTTCAGACCATTCTTTATTCATCTGTTTCCTTCTCCGAATCCTTTATCCTATAGTAATCTTCAGCGTCTATACCTATCTGAACAAAATCCTTTGCCTTAGCAAATTTGTTGTTCAAAAGGACAACCGTCTCCACATGCACACTTTGTGAAAACATATCACAGGCGCATATTTTCTTAAGTTCATATCCGCCCTCGCAAAGAATCTTCAAATCTCTTGCCAGTGTTGCGCTGTCACAGCTGACATATACTATGCGGTCGGGCTGCATCTTAAGCATTGTCGAGAGGCAGAGTTCGTCGCACCCTTTTCTCGGAGGATCGACTACAATGACATCCGGATGCGTCATCTTGTAACCGTCACTGTTTGAATCGTGATTATCTTTTTGTTCGCTCCAGATTCTGTCGATGACTTCTTCTGCTTTGCCGACGTAAAACTCAGCATTTTCTATATCGTTTATTTTGGCATTTTCTCTTGCATCATCGATTGCTTCGGGAATAATCTCTACGCCGTATACTTTCTTCGCATCTTTTGCAAGGAAAAGTGAGATTGTTCCGATTCCGCAGTATAAATCCCAAACTGCTTCTTCACCGGATAATGATGCATATTCCAGGGCTTTCGCGTAAAGTTTTTTGGTCTGAGTGGGATTGACCTGGAAGAAAGAAAGCGGAGAAATATTGAACTTAAGGTCACCGATATAATCCGTTATGGTATCTTTTCCGTAAATCGTTTTGTAATTGTCTCCCATGATGACATTGGTATCGTGGGGATTGATGCTTACGGAAAGGCTTGTGACATTTTTAGCTTTAAGAAGGGAAATCAGTTTGTCCTTGTCCTTTAATGCCGATTCATCACTGAGTACGAGGCAGACCATGATCTCACCCGTGGTGAATCCTTTTCGTAAAAGGACATGTCTTATTCCTTTTCTTTTTTCTTCAGCGCTGTAAACGGGGATTTTTTCCGACTTGATAAAATCAAGAATAATGCTCATTATTTCCGAAAATTCTTCTGGTCCCAAAAGACAGTCTTTTACAGGGATAACCGAATGTGTATGACCTGCATAAAATCCGGCAATCGGCGCGTTTGTTTTTTTGTCCCACGCTATCGGGTACTGAGCTTTGTTTCTGTATCTGAACGGATTGTCATTCGCTAAAATCGGCTCTGAAATACTGTCGATGAATTCCTTGTCAAAGCCGCCGATTCGAATCAGATTGTTCTTAACCCTTGTTTCTTTGAATTCAAGCTGCTTTTCGTAGGATAATGCCTGAAGCTGGCATCCGCCGCATGCTTTCGCCTTCTCGCACTTCGGAGAAATACGAAAAGAGGAGGGTTTAATGACCTCCTCGAGATGTGCAAACGCGTAGTTCTTCTTGGCCTTCATAATCTTGACGCGACACGTATCGCCCACTACCGTATCTTTTACAAAGAGCGCATACCCGTCAGCCTTTCCGATGCCAAGGCCGTCTTCACTGAAATCTTCTATTGTAACCGTAAGAATATCGTCTTTTTTGTAAGTTTTTTCCATATCCTTCTTAAATCAACTTCTGAACAGTTTTTCGCGTAACCAATTTGTCAAAGTTCCGTAATTCTTCGGAAAATTTTCGGACCCGTCAGCGTGGATTTTCCATCCGTCATTTACAAATGCATTAAACGAAAACATGATTCCGTCTTTGACATTCTTTGGGTGTTTTCCGTGAAAATCATCCCACTTTGATATCATGCATTCGTTAAGAATTCCAAGAACTTCCTCATTACCGCACTCTGCACTTTTTTCCGGAGTTTTTATCTCTTCTTTTTGCAAATACCGGTACTGATAGAAAGTAATCTCCGCCTTATCGCCTTTATTGACGACCTCGTACTCGCTTTTGCCGCGCATGGCCGTTTCGGATAAAACGACTTTTTCGTAATTGGTTATTTCAACATTCTTTTTTCCGATTGTAAACAAACTTCTTCCTCCGAATAAAAGAAATACTGCTTTGAAACTACAAACCGTTATTTAAAATTTCATTGTATTTTGCATTTGCTTCAAGACTTTCTTTTTTGTCTCTCCACGCATCAATATCCGAACATATCGCAAGCATTTCATCCACAATCAGTTCAGCGGTATTGGGCTTAACATAGGAAAGATAACTTATCATTCTCTCCATTGCTTTGGGACTGCCCAGATTCTTGGCAACCATCTCACCGAGTTCTTTGGGAAACCCAAGGGAGGCTACTTCCTCCACAAGCCTGTCTTTTGTTTTATTCCATTCAGCATTTGCGGGCATCTTTTACCTCTTCCGATCACAAATACAGAGTGACTAAAAATCCTTAGTCATTCGAATGCTTCCCTCGAATGCTTTGGAATAATTCCAGTCATATGTATCCGCATCCTCGATAAACTGAATAAATGACTGCATTTTGGCATCCGTATCATCCGCATAACTTAACGCAACAGCCTCAATGATGCCGGGCTTCTTGGGCGAGCCGAACTCGAGTTTTCCGTGATGAGCTGCTATGCAGTGTTTTAACTGATTCTCAATATCCTTGGGAAAATCGGGAATCTCCCTGATCTTCTCGGATACCATCTCAATACCCATTACTATATGGCCCAAAAGATTTCCTTCGTCCGTATAATCATTCTCGGGGAAAGGAGAATATTCATGAATCTTTCCGATGTCATGGCAAAGCGCCGCAGTCAAAAGCAGATCTTTGTTAAGAGCGGGATATTGCTTGGTATAAAAAGAGCAAAGTCTTGCCACGCCGAGTGTATGCTCTACCAAACCTCCGGCAAAATTATGATGTATGCTCTTGGCAGCGCTCGATAATTTGAACGCTGCGATGAATTCCTTGTCGTTAACGAAGAATTCTTCAAGAAGAGAATGAAGATAATTATTCTCCACAGTGGAAATGCATTTAAGAATTGCATCGTACATTTCTTCCACATCTTTTTTGCTTGTGGGAATAAAATCTTCCACGTTAACCTCTGATGCATCGGCTTTTCTGATCTGTCTTATATCAAGCTGGAGATTGCCGTTGAATGTCTTGGCTTCACCGTTTACAAACACGTAATCCATCGGCTCAAAATCCGATATTCCGGCGCTGTCCGCATTCCATATTTTGCAGTCGATATTTCCGGTCTTGTCTCCCAGAATTACATTCAGATATTCTTTTCCGTTTTTGGTTGTGGCCGAATTCTTTGTTTTGCAAAGATAAACATCCGAAACGGCACATCCGTCTTTAATGTCTTTTATGTATCTCATAAAAACTCCGTTCTAAACTGTAGTGAATTTGTAACCGACACCCCAAACAGTTTCGATTTTCCACTTCTCGTGATCGCTGATTTTTTCTCTGATTCTCTTGATGTGAACATCCACGGTTCTTGTGTCGCCGGGGTAATCGTAACCCCAGATTCTATCGAGAAGCTGCTCTCTTGTAAACACCTGATTGGGTGAATTTGCAAGGAAAAACAAAAGTTCAAGTTCCTTGGGAGGCATGTTTACGCTCTCGCCATTATAAATAACCGAATAGTCTGTCAAAGAAACTCTGAGTTCGGGATATTCCACCGTCTGCGCTGTTTTGGGTTTCTCTTCGGTCTTTACTTCCTTCTCTTTGCAGCGACGAAGTACCGCTTTGACTCTTGCAACAAGTTCCTTTGAGTCAAAAGGTTTTTCCATATAATCATCGGCACCGAGTTCAAGGCCCAGGACCTTGTCGAATATCTCGCCTTTGGCGGACAGCATGATAATGGGAATCTTACTTTCGGCTCTTACTTCGCGGCATACCTGGTATCCGTCCATTCCGGGAAGCATTAAATCCAATAGAATAAGGTTTGGTGCAAATGTTTCAAGCGCTTCTTTTACCGATTCGCCGTCATTTACAATCATAGTCTCAAAGCATTCCTTCGTCAGATACAAAGAGACGAGTTCGGCTATATTATTGTCATCATCCACTATCAGTATTTTTTGCTTTGAAATCATTCTTCTTTCCTTTCTAAAATTTCACAACAGTTACACCGGCATCACCCTCGCCCTGATCGGCAAGCGCAAATTCACTTACAAAATCTATGCCCCTCAAATACTTATGTATTGCCGCACGAAGTGCGCCGGTTCCTTTTCCGTGCACGATTCGAACACTGTGAAGATGGGATAAGTAGGCATCATCAAGGTATTTATCAAGCTTTGCGATGGCTTCATCCGAATTAAGTCCCAAAAGATTAATCTCAGGAGAAATCGTAGCGGACTTTGAAAATCCCGATGCGTAAGAAGTAGGTCTTGTTGCTTCCTTTTCTTCTTTGGCCTTGGCATAAACCAAGTCTCCCGTTTTAACCTTAAACTCCATTACGCCCGAAGCAATGATTACATTGCCTTTGGCATCGGGCAGTTTTTTGACCTCGCCCGTCATGCCCAGCGAAATCGAACGGACCGTATCGCCGACTTTGAGTTTTGACGCATCCACCTTTTTGTCTGTATTGTCGATTTTCTTTTCGTTTACCCTTATCTTTGATGAATTGTCATCTATTTTCTTACGAAGCGAAGCTCTCTTCTTTTCCATTTCCTGAATTGATGTTCCGGCATTGTAAAGTCTTATGGCTTCGTCCGCTTCTTCCTTGGCATCTTCAAGGATACTCTTTGCTTCTTCTCTGGCCTCTCTTAAAATCTTTTCTTTGGCCTCCCGAACGCTTTGGTTGTTTTTATCAAGCTCTTCCTTTAGTTTTTCGACTTCTTTTTTGAGTCTCTCCTCTTCCTCTCTGTCTGCTTCGAGGCTCTTTCTGGTCTCTTCGAGATCTTTTAACAAATCTTCAAAGTCGCCCTTTGATTCATCCATTTCCTTTGCGGCTCTGTCGATGATTCGCTTATCGAGACCGAGTTTTTCGGATATTGCAAAAGCATTACTCTTTCCTGCAATGCCTATATAAAGCTTGTATGTCGGCGAAAGTGTCTCTATGTCAAATTCGCAGCACGCGTTTTCAACACCCTCGGTATTGAATGCGAACACCTTAAGCTCCGAATAGTGCGTTGTCAGCATAATCGTGGCGCGCTTTTCCATAAGTCTCGAAACTATTGCTATCGCAAGAGCGGCACCTTCAGTCGGATCCGTTCCCGAACAAAGTTCGTCAAAAAGACAAAGACTGTTGTGATTTGCCTCTTTAAGGATTCTCACTATTCCCTTCATGTGGCCGGAAAATGTGGAAAGATTCTGCTCGATACTCTGCTCATCTCCGATTTCCGCGTAAATATCTCTGAAAATCTTAAGCTTGCTTCCCGGAGCTGCAGGAATAAAAAGTCCCGACTGACCCATGGCACATAAAAGTCCCGTTGTCTTTAAAGATACCGTCTTTCCGCCGGTATTCGGACCGGTTACGATAAGACAGGAATAATTCTCACCGAGAACAATATCTATCGGAACCACACGCTCTTTGTCTATAAAAGGGTGTCTGGCTTTCTTAATGTCAATATACTCTCCGGCCTCGTAATCCGGCATGACAGCTTCTTCGTCTATGGCAAGAAGAGCCTTTGCGAAAATAAAATCAAGGTCCCGCAAAATAACCTGATTGGATTTAAGTTCCTCAAGATGAGTCGCTGCTTCCATTGAAAGCATATGAAGAATTCGGACGATTTCTTCTCTCTCTTCAACCTCAAGTTCCTGAATCCTGTTGTTTAATTCAACTATTCCGGCAGGCTCGATAAAGAAAGTCATTCCGCCTCTTGACTGGTCATGAACGATACCTTTGACATTGCCCTTGTATTCCGCTTTTACAGGGATACAGTACCTGTCGTTTCTCATCGTGATTACCGCATCCTGAAGGTAACTTCTGTATGTGGAATTGACCATCTTGTTAAGGTCGGAGTGAATCTTCGCGGTGGTATTGACCTTCTCTCTTCTTATATCCTTTAAGGTACTTGAAGCATCGTCCGCTATTTCGTCTTCGGAAAGAATTATCTTTCTTATCTTTCCCGAAAGCTCATCCAAAGGAAAGAGTTCTTCAAACATGTTTTTTAAGGAATCTTCCCTTTCTTCTTCAAGTCCGTAAGAGGCTGCTGCCTTGGCACATTCTGCCGACGACGCAATCTTTAAAAGTTCCGATGTATCAAGATTTGCCCCGACACTCAAAGCCTTAAAGCATTCCTCGAGATTACGGTTGCCCGAAAAAGATATTTTTCGCGCACAAAGAACACGCGAAACAGCATCCTGCGTGTTTTTTAAACTGTCTAAAATCGCCTCCCTATTCCTTAAAGGATGCAGAGAGGCGCATTTTATCTTTCCGAGTTCACTTGTTGCATGATCGGAGAGCAACTTTATTAATTTGTTGTACTCTAAAATATCTAAAGTTTTATTATCCATTATTTAGTGAAAAATCTGTAGTTGAATTCGGCGTTGTTTTTGCCTCTGTACGCGCCTTTAACGATGAGCGCATACTTCTCGCCGTAAAAAATTATATTCATAAGGTCGCTTTCGGGAGCTTTTCTGATCTCGACCGTAACCTCTTCATCCCATATTTCAGGCGGAAGCTTCTTTAAAAGAACCGCTCTTACATATCCGTCCACCTTGTTTTCCATAAGGCACTGTGTATCCTGCTTCTGCTCCTTAAAATGAACAATAAGCTTCTGCTCCTGGATTGTGGACTGGCATGTAGCCTTCTTAAAATAACTTCCTACTATTTCATAAATCGCATACTCAAATGCCGTCTGGTTTGAAGTAAAAGTCATCTTCTGCATTTTAGTATTCCCCCTTTATCTGAGTCGTTTTGTAATCTCTTCGCATTTATTATAAATTTCGTCAACATCTATTGTATCATTAAATTTACCATTTTTGTACAAAACTTTTCCGTCAATCATCGTCATTTTAATATTTGTCTTCGAGCCGCTGTAAACGATGTTTTTGGAAATGTTCAAAATGGGTCTCATATTGGGCTGGTAAAGGTCGATCATTATGATATCCGCAAGCTTTCCGACTGCGAGTGCATCATTGTCGAAAAGTTCCATCGCATGAGCACCGTTTACACATGCCATCTTAAGAACTTCCATGGCGTCAACCGCTCTCGGATCGTTTTCCTTTATCTTGGCAAGAGCCGTTACAAGGAACATTTCTCTGAAGAAATCAAGGCAGTTGTTTGAGGAAGGTCCGTCCGTTCCGATGGCAACTTCGATTCCTTTTTTAAGATAATCCTCAATCGGAGCGATTCCGCTTGCAAGCTTTGCGTTGGATGCGGGATTGGTAACCACTCTCAATCCTCTCTTTTTCATGATATCCATGTCAGCATCACTGCACCATACTCCGTGATAGATTCCTCCGCCGAAATCCCAGAGTCCTAGGCTGTCAAACAAAGCCATCGGAGTCATTCCGTATCTTTTGATGCACTCTTCATGCTCTGTCTTTGTTTCAGACATATGAGTATAAAGAGGTGCTTTGTATTTATGAATGATTTCGGATACGCTCTCAAGCAGTTCTTTTTCGCATGTATATTCGGCATGCACGCCCATTAAGAAGCCGACAAGAGAATTTTTGCCGTTTAATTCATTGTATCTTCTCTCGAGTATTTCAAGCGTCGGGCCGAATTTATTGAGTCCCGATACCATCTGACAGCGCATTCCGAATTCAACGGAAGCATCAAATATGCTCTCGGGTGTAAGATACATGTCGCCGCATGCTGTAATACCCGATGTAAGATATTCAAGATATGCAAGCTTTGTAAGCCAGTACACATCCTCGGGAGTCATTTTGGCTTCTCTTGGGAAAATCTCGTTGTTAAGCCAGTCCTGGAGATTTAAATCATCAGCGAGCGAACGGAAAGCCGTCATTCCCGAATGTGTATGTGCATTCTTAAAGCCGGGAAGAAGAACATTACCCTCGCAGTCGATTTCCTCATCAAAGGATTTGCCCTCCGTGGCAGGACCGACATAAGTTATTTTATTTCCGTCAATATGGATTTCTCCGTCGAAAATGTCTTCGCCGGGAACCATTGTAAGAATTTTTGCATTATAAAGTCTTTTTGTCATAATTATCTTTTTCTCTCTTGTCCTAAAACCTCTAACCTTTTTTCCATTTAAACATTAATATTCATATTCAAAGATATTGGGTTCGTTCGAAGATTTGGTATAAACGTATGTATCTCCGTTTTCGATATACTCCCAGTCCGAATTCGTAAAAGTAACCGTGGCATTGCCTTCATCGTCGACCACGATATTTCCTTCCATGGGATTGCCGTTATCATCGGAAATAATGAAATCCATTCTGTCATCATACAATTCTCCTACTCCGTCATCCAGGAAGCAGAGTCTGAAAATACCTATCTGAACTTTGAATTTTCCGTCGCTGCCCATTGCAATCTGAAGATTGGGGTCACCCAAATCGTCCGTATACTCACCGATATAAAGACCTGCAAGTTTCTCATTATTGTTGGCTGTTCCCTGTCCTTCATCTTCGCCCGATATGCAAATCCATTCGGGTTCTTCACCGGTTACTACCTCTTCAGAAATACCAAGTCCTTCGCGATGTTTTGATAATTTGTCGGTAATCTCGCTGCCGGTGCAATAGTTAATATTGTTATTGTCCAAAAACTGCTTTAAATCATCCGGAAGTTCAGCGTCATTTCCGTCGGGGCCTTCAAATACGAAGATATTGTCTTCAAGCCATTTGTCATAATCTTTTTCATACTGCTCGTATTTTTTCTTGCTCTCGGCATCGTAATTGCCGTCTTCGTCCCATTTAAGATCGGTAGGGTAATCGGGGCTTATGCTGAAATTATAAACATATGTCGCACAGTATGCGTCCCCGCTGTATTCGGTTATGGGCGCATCCCCTCTTTTGGATTCGGGGAGATTGTAAATATTTATTCCGGGAGTTGAATAACCCATCTGATATTCACAGTAATAATCATATATGTTTTCGCCCTTGCCGTTTATGCATCTGTAATTTTCTACCCAGAGAGCCGCTCCGCCGCTTCCGCCTTCGAAAATATATCCGTACTTGTTAAATTCTCCTCTGGACCTGTAATAATCTTCGGTAGAAGTCACGCATTTTAATTCATCGTCTATTACCATGATAATAAAGGAATCAACTACAAACTCAGAGGAATACTCGCCGCGATCGATTTCATAATTTATTTTGATCCCGAGATCTTTGACCCCGTCAGCTCCGCAGTCGATATCAGCATAGTAAACCGTAGCCGAATAATCAAATTCCGGACCTTCTTCGAATCCGAAATAATAGTCGACAAGATAATCCCCCTGTGCTTTAACCATTTCATCAAGCGTATAATAATCGTCTTCGTCAGTAATTATATGATCGAACTTCGCTTCGGCCTCGTTGTTTAAAAATGCCTTTATCAAATCATCGTTGTTAACAGTCTCTGCCGCATTGCCTTCGTCACCGCCGCCGTTTTCGATATTTCCCTCATCTCCTCCGCCGTTGTCAGCGGCAGGATCCTTAATGGGATCGGGTGTCGGATTCTCATTTATCATTCCGTCACCGTCCATTACCTGTATTCCCGGTAAGCATCCGGTAAGAGTCAATCCCAAAGACAAGGCTGTAATTACTGCCAAAAACTGTTTTCTTTTCATTTTCATTTCTCCCCTAAATTAAATCTCTTTTCCCGCACTCATTCCGGCTTTGTATCCGGATGCAAATGCAAAATGAAGATTGTATCCGCCGCATTTTCCGTCCACATCGAGCACTTCTCCCGCAAAGAAAAGGCCTTTGCAGATTTTGGATTCAAAGTTTTCGTCGACCTCATCGATATCGACCCCGCCCTTTGTCACCTGTGCCTGATTGAACGAATCGTGTCCGGTAATTTTAATCCTGAAGTTCTTTATTATATACGAAATGTCTTTTACGTTTTTACGGTTTTCGTCCTTTATTTTCTTAAGTAAAAGAGCTGCCGTTTTCTCTCCGAATGTAATCTCGAAAAATCTCCCGATTTCGCCATCCGGAATCTTTTCGAGGTATTCTTCCAGTTCTTCTTCGCTCATCTCGGGAAGAAAATCAACTATTATTATGCATTTCGCATTCTCTTCGAGAGGCTTTGAAAGAAATCTGCTCAAATTGAAAATGCAGATTCCCGAAAGGGCATTGTCGTTAAACTGCAATTCTCCCTCTTCCGAACCGATTGTTTCGCCGTCGACTTCACCCGTAACCTTTGCCTTAAATCTGACTCCCGTGACGGCATTCAGATCTTTGTCGTCGGTAAGAAGTCTTGTTAAAACGGGATACGTAAAAGAAACCTTGTGCCCGAGTTCTCTTGCGAGTCTGTATCCCGCTCCGTCGGATCCGAGCGAAGGATATGCTTTGCCGCCGGTCGCAATGATTATTTTATCAAAATTAAGTTCTTCGCCGTCTTCGAAAGTTACGGCAAAACAGCCCGCTTCTTTATTATACTCTCCGTTTGTTTCGCCTTCACTCTTTTTTTTGACCGATACTGCTTTTTTTCGTGTTACAATATCGACTTTTTTTTCAAGAAGCATCGATGACAAAAGTTTTTTTACCGTATCCGATCTTTCGCTCCTTGGGTATTTTAAAGAATCCTTTTTGTAGGTAAGCATTCCTTTTTCTTTAAAAAACTCTTCAAGCCAGTCGGAATCAAGTTCTTCAAGGACTTTCCAAAAAGGATGATTTTGCCCGAAATTATAAGAGTCGCTTTTTAAATCGGAGTTGGAATAATTACATTTCCCGCTTCCGGTCAAAAGCAACTTCTTAAAAGGCTCTTCATTTCTTTCAATAAGCGTGACTTTATTCCCGCAGGATGCCGCAGCATACGCCGCCATTGCTCCTGCAGGTCCGCCGCCCACAATGCATATATTTGCCATGTGAATACCTTATTCTGCTTCGTATCCCGCCTGTTTAACGGCTTCCTTTAACCTGTTGATGTCAATGTCTCTGTCTGTTTCGATATTTACCTTCTTGGCATCAAGATCTGCAACTGCAGAAACAACACCGTCAATATCCATGAGTGCGTCTTCAACATGCTTTTTGCAATGAGCGCACATCATACCGTTTACTTTAAATGAAATCATATTTTTATCTCCTTTGTTTGCGTCTGACTCACATTCGCAACCACTTACATTATAATTGTTTGCGTCGGAATTTGATATATTTTCTTTTGCCTGCGTCTCCGCATTTTGGTTAATATCGGTATCTGTCTTCTTATCAAGCTTCACACCCATAAGTCTTATCGCGTTAAGACAAACGCATATACTGCTTAAACTCATGCATGCCGCTCCTATCATGGGATTTAACTTAAGTCCGATAAGCGGCTGCATTACGCCTGCTGCCACGGGAATCATAAGGACATTGTAAAAGAATGCCCAGAAAAGATTTTCTTTTATGTTTCTTATGGTCTTTTGCGAAAGGCGGATTGCTCTTACAACATCCAAAAGGTCACTGTGCATGAGGACCACATCCGCACATTCTATCGCTATGTCCTTGCCGGCTCCCATCGCCATTCCGACTTCGGCACTCGCAAGTGCGGGCGCATCGTTTATGCCGTCGCCGACCATAAGAATTTTCTTTCCTTCTTTTTGCAATTCGGTTACGATGCCTGCTTTATCTTCGGGCTTTAATTCGTATCTGACCGATGAAACACCGGCCTCCCCGGCGATTTTTAAAGCCTTATCCTTCTTGTCGCCCGTAAGCATTATTGTCTCAAAGCCCATTTTGTTAAGGAGCTTCATGGCAAGCGGCGAAGTCTCTCTGACCTCGTCTTTGCTTACTTCGCCTTCAACGGAGACAACACCTTTTGTTACGGTTCCCGTCTTGTCAAAAACTATCGTATCGGTGCTTCTTAATCTCTCAAGGCTCTCGGCGCTCTTAAATAAAATACCTTTCTTTGCGCCTATTCCCATGCCGACGGTAATCGCCACGGGTGTCGCAAGACCGAGTGCGCAAGGGCAGGATATTACAAGCACGCAGATTCCGTTCGAAAATGCCGTTTCGAAATCTTTTGTAATAAAGAACCATACTGCAAACGTCACTATTGCAATGATGATGATTGCAGGTACAAATACCGCGGAAATCTTATCGGCAAGTCTTGCAATCGGCGCCTTGGTCGCACCTGCTTCCTTGGTCATCTTGACGATCTTCATTAATGTCGATTCTTCTCCGACATACTCGGCTCTGACTTTGACAAAGCCTTCTTTTACCATGGTACCGGAAGTGACATCGTCTCCGACTTCTTTTCTTACCGCCACGCTTTCGCCCGTTATGGCAGACTCGTCAAAATCAGCGCTTCCGAAAATAACCTTTCCGTCCACACTTGCAGCTTCACCCTTTGAGATAAGGATGACATCGTCTTTCTTTATATCTTCAAGAGAAACCGTCTCTTCCGTCTCGTTACCGTTTTCATCAGTCTTTATTCTGATGATTTTTTTGGGGCACATGTCTATAAGCCCTTCAATTGCATCCTTTGTCTTGCTCTTTGATTTGGACTCAAGATACTTGCCGAAAGAAACAAGTGTTAAAATCATTCCCGCGGAATCAAAATATAGATTCATTGAGTAATCCATCGCCTTTTGATGATCGCCTTTCTCAAAAGAAATGAGAATCACGAAAAGGCCGAAAAGGCTGTAAAGAAAAGCGCACAAAGAGCCAAGAGAAACAAGTACATCCATATTTGTTCCGCCCGATCTTAATGCTTTGAATGCATTTATGTAAAAATGTCTGTTTAAAATAAGTACGGGTATTACCAAAAGAAGCTGACAAAGAGCATTCGTCGATATATCCCACTTGGGTCCCATGGCCACTGCCATAAGTATTACGATTATGATTATCGATGCTATAAGAGAAGTTTTTTTAGTATCCTTTTGGGGCTTTGCTTCTTTTTTCTCTTCTTTGTCATCGAGAGAATATGCGCCGTAGCCGGCCTTCTTTACGGCTTCTTCTATTTTTCCTGTGTCTGTTTTATTTTCATCAAAAGAGACAATCATCAGCTCTTCCACGAGATTGACGTTTACCTCTTCTATACCATTTATTTTTCTGACGGCTTTTTCAACGTTCGCAACACAGTTTGCACAGCTCATTCCCGTCACTTTAAAGCTTTCTTTCATGAGTTAGTCCTCCTTAACGAAAGTATACATTAAAGCCCCTTTTTTAGCAACTTTTATCCCGTTACAAACGAAAAAGGGAGCCAAAAAGCTCCCTCTCCCGTATTTCCCTGATACCCCGACTGGCATAAGTTTTGGCCATAGAAACACACAATATACAAAAGTTAATTCGCCGCAAAAAATTACACCCTTGTATATTTAAGTTGTGTCAAAGTGAAAAAATGCACGAACGTGCGGGATTGGTCCAGATTTTATTCCAGACAGGATTTGAATTTATAATACTACAGGCATTTTTTATAATCAATACCTTTTTGTGTATTTTTAACAACGTTTTTATGTTTTCGTTGTTAATTTTACACTATTCAATCCTGCCTGAATTTCTATTCCGGATTCTCGTTTTTTGCGTTGGCGAGAAGGAGTTTGATTCTGTTTTGCTGATTAATCTCGCTGGCGGAAGCATCGTAATCAATCGCGATGATGTTTACGCCGGGATTCTTTTCCTTAACGATTTTCATGACGCCTTTTCCGACTATGTGGTTGGGAAGGCATCCGAAAGGCTGGGTACAAATGATATTGTTTGTGCCCTTGTCTATATGCTCAATCATCTCTGCCACAAGAAGCCAGCCTTCGCCCATTTTTACACCGAGGCTGATATAGGGCTTAACAAGCTCGACCGTGTGCGCAAAAGGAGTGGGCGCTTCAAAATCGCTCTCTTCCTTGATGATGTTGATGATGTCTTTCTGTTTTCTCTCGAAAACCTTATAGGCAATCTTTAAAAGAGCGATGCTTTTTTTGTGTGTTCTGTACATATCATGCTCGATGATACGACCGTACACGTAGAAAAGAAGGAAGTCGAGAAGCCCTGCCATTACAGGCGCAGCGCCCTCGGAAATAAGATAGTTTTCAAGGTTTCTGTTGGCAAGAGGCGAAAACTTAACGTAAATCTCTCCGACGATTCCGACCTTTATTCTTGAATCCTTGGTCATGGAAATCGAAGCGAAATCCCTTACCATTTCCCTGTATGTATTCTTAATCTTTCCATAGGAAAGAAGGCCCGGTTTTCCGAGCTGATCCACGAGTTTTTTGGTCCAATAATCCGCCTTTTCTTCGGCATCGCCGCGATGAACCTCCATTGCCTTGGCCTGGTTGGTAAGTGTCATGATGACATCGCCGTAAAGCACGGAATAAAGCATTCTTCTTACCATCGGAGGCGAGAGTTTAAAGCCCGAGTTTTTCTCCATTCCGACAAAGTTAAGTGAGATAACGGGCATGTATCCGTAACCGGCTTTTTTAAGTGCCTTTCTTATAAGCGAAATGTAATTGGAAGCTCTGCATCCGCCGCCTGTCTGTGTAAAGAAAAGTGCGGTTTTGTGAACGTCGTATTTTCCGCTTTGCAAAGCATTGATAAACTGACCTACCACGAGTGTGGCAGGATAGCATGTATCGTTATGAACATATTTAAGGCCTGTCTCGATTACTTCTCTGCCGCTGTTTTCAAGGAGTTCGGCATCGTAACCGTAGACTCTCATCAGCGAGGCCAGCATTTTCAGATGTCGCGGAAGCATTGTAGGAATGAGGATTTTGTAATCCTTTTTCATTTCCGCAGTAAATTCTATTCTTTCGGCATCATTCATTTATTGTTTGCCCTCTCTCATCTCCAGCGCGCCAAGAAGCGAACGAAGTCTGATATTGACTGCTGAGAGATTGTTGATTTCGTCTATTTTTATCTGGGTGTATATTCTGCCTGCATTTTCCACGATGGATCTGACTTCATCCGTGGTGATGGCATCGATTCCGCATCCGAAGGATACAAGCTGCACGAGTTCCATGTCTTTCTGGGTAACCGCATAGTGTGCCGCTCTGTAGAGTCTTTGATGGAAGGTCCACTGGTTGAGCACGTTGGTGGGAACTTTTCCGATTCTCGGGGCGATTGATTCCTCCGTTATTACGGCAAATCCAAGGCTGCACGCAAGCAAATCTATTCCGTGACTGATTTCCGGATCGATATGATAAGGTCTTCCGGCAAGAACCATGATTTTCTTGTTTAATTCTCTGGCTCTTGCAATGATTCTCTCGGTCTCGGCATAAAGGTCTTCTTTGTATTTATGATATTTCTTAAAGCCGGCTTTTACGGCTTCAAGCATCCTGCTTTTATCGGCTTTTATCAAGTCTGCGGGAAGATTTACCGAAAGTTCTCTCGCAAGCTCTGCTTCATCGGACACACTTAAGAAAGGTGCCAGATATTCGACATCTTTTAAGATATCCATATTGACTCTCAAAAGCTCCGGATAATAAGCAACCACGGGACAGTTGTAATGATTGTCTCCTGCTTTCTCATCCACATTGTATGTAAGGCAGGGTGCAAAGATGGCATCGACCTTGTCTCTTACCAAAAGCTCGATATGACCGTGCATAATCTTTGCGGGGTAACATACGGTATCCGAAGGAATGCTGTCCTGTCCGAGAAGATATGTATCTCTCGATGAAAGGCCCGAAAGCTTGACATTGAATCCGAGGTTTTCAAAAATGCCCACCCATAAAGGAGCAAGGTCGTACATACCAAGTTGAAGAGGCATGCCGATTACTTTCTGCCCTTCCTTTGCGGGAGCGCAAAGATTCATGAAATACTGTCTCTTGAACTCGAAAAGATTAAGCTTCTCGTCAATTTTACCCTTGGCGGTCATCTTTTCGCATCTGTTGCCGGAGATGTATCTTCCTCCGTCCGAAAAGATATTGATTGTCAGAGCGCAGTGATTCGTACAGCCCTGACATACCGATGCCTTGGATGTATGCGTAAACTCTTTTAATTCATCAAGTGTTATGAGCGTAGATTCTTCGAGTCCGAGGCTCATTGAATAAATGGCCGCACCGTACGCACCCATAATACCGGCAATCGCAGGTCTTACGACATGTTTGCCGATCTCGTTTTCAAATGCGCGAAGAACGGCATCGTTTAAGAAAGTACCGCCCTGAACGACGATATGCTCTCCGAGTTCCGTCGGAGAATTTGCACGGATTACCTTGTAAATCGCATTCTTGATAACCGAAACCGATATTCCTGCGGAAATATTTTCTACCGAAACTCCGTCCTTTTGTGCCTGTTTGATGGATGAGTTCATGAAAACCGTACATCTGGAGCCGAGATCCACGGGTGCATTGCCCTTAAGACCGAGTTTGGAAAACTCCTTGGAATCATAGCCCATCGATTTGGCAAAAGTCTCTATGAAAGAACCGCAGCCCGACGAACATGCTTCGTTAAGCATGATGCTGTCGACCGCTTCGTTTTTGATCTTGATACATTTGATATCCTGTCCGCCGATATCAAGGATGAAATCGACGTTTGGAAGAAACTGCTTTGAAGCCATGAAATGAGCCATGGTTTCAACGAGTCCCCTGTCCACATGGAATGCATTCAAAATAAGCTGCTCGCCGTATCCGGTTACCGCCGAAGCACGGATTTTTATTTTGTCGCCGCAAAGTGTGCGGACCTCGGTAAGCTTTTCTTTTACGACATCCACGGGGTTACCCTTGTTGGAATTGTAATAATGCCAGAGGATTTCCTTCTTGTCATTGATAAGAACAAGCTTTGTGGTGGTCGAACCGCAGTCGATTCCAAGATATGCATCTCCCGAATAGGAAGCGATATCCTTAAAATCCACGGTCTCTTTGGCATGACGGTCTTTGAATTCCGCAAGTTCCTCATCATTTGCAAAAAGAGCGCTCATGCTCGCAACTTCTCTCTTGGCGGCAACAGTCTCTTTTAACATCTCAACGAGTTTGTCATATTCATAAGTTTTCTCGGATTTTTCGGCAAAAACAGATGCACCGAGCGCAACCGCATAAAGTGCGTAATCCGGGAAAATCGCATTTTCGTCTTCAAGTTTTAAGGTTTCCTTAAATGCTTTTCTTAAGCCCTTGTTGTAATAAAGAGGACCGCCAAGAAACATTACCTTGCCTTTAATCTTACGGCCCTGTGCAAGACCGGTAATGGTCTGGTTGACTACGGCCATATAGATACTTGCGGCAATATCGTTTTTCGAAACGCCCTGGTTGATAAGAGGCTGAATGTCAGTCTTTGCAAATACGCCGCATCTTGAAGCAATGGGGTAAACCTTTTCGCATTTAAGGCTCATCTCATCGAGTTCGTCGGGTGTCACATTCAAAAGGGATGCCATCTGGTCGATAAAAGCACCGGTACCTCCGGCACAGGTTCCGTTCATTCTCTCGTCAACGCCGCCCTTTAAAAAGATGATTTTGGCATCTTCACCGCCGAGTTCTATTACAACCTCGGTATCGGGTTCTTTTTCTTCGACGAGCGCAAAAGTCGCATAAACTTCCTGTACAAACTGAAGTCTTGCGATTTCCGCAACACCCATTCCGGCAGACCCGGAGATGGCTATCTTTATCTTTTTGTCTTTGAGATATTCTTCCGCCTGAGTAATAAGCTCGAGGGTTTTCTGGCGAACCTGAGAATAGTGTCTCTCATATTTTTTGTATATTACATTGTCGCCGTCGCGAATCACGAGTTTGGCGGTGGTGGATCCGATATCCACGCCTACGTTAATCTCTCTGCCTGTCTGCTGCATATTTCAACTCTCTTTCAAGTTTATCCTTTAAGAAACGTCTTTAATTCATCAAGTCTGTCGTTGGCCTCCCTGACACCCTCGTCATAAAGAGCCCTTATTTTTTCGATGTCTTTTTCCATATGGGAAACATCCCAGTGTCCCACCGGATGGTAACTCATCACAAGACCTTCTTTTTCAAGTCTTTCCATCTCTTCATACTGACCTAAAAGAAGCGGAATTCTGACCTGAACCGCATCGATGAATCCTTTGAATCTGCGATATTTTATTTTCATGAACGGAGTATATTTTTTAAGATTTGAAGGGTTCATTCCGTCGGCCTTGGTAGAAAGCACGACAATCTTATCGCATCCTTTTTCGATAGCCCTTTGAATGGGAACGGGATCCGATACAGAACCGTCCATATAATATTTATCGCCGATTTGGTAAGGACCGCTTATGAAGGGAAGCGATCCCGTCGCACGACCTGCATCAAAAAGACTCTCAACAGTACCTTCATCCTTAAGATATTCGGGCCTGCCCGTCACACAGTTTGTCGCAACGACCTCAACTTCGGTCTGAGATGAAAAAAATGTATCAAAATCAAAAGCCGGATCATCATATGCCATCTCGCCGTAAAGCTTTTTGAGATTCATGAATTTGCCGCTTCTGCAAAGTTCCCTGAATCCGTAATATGATTTCTCCCTCGGGCAGAGAAACGCGTTTTTCGATCTGCCTTCCTGCTTTGCCACGTAATTGTAAAGCACTCCGGCACCTGCGGAAACACCGCATGCATAGTCGAATTCTATGCCCTCTTTTATATATACATCCAATACGCCGGCGGTGAACGCTCCTCTAAGACCGCCGCCCTCAAGTATGAGTCCTGTTTTCATTAACTCTTATTACCTATATTTCCAAACGATTTTAATCTTTCAAATCATACCGATTCGAAAACAAAACACCATTTAATAATGTAACACTTCTTTATTAAAAAGTCATTAACTTTGTGGATAAAAATATTGTTTCAAAGTCCCAAATCAAGTATAATTATATGTAATCGTGCGATATTTTGAAGTGTCAACTTTTGCCGTTCGATTATTTACCAATGAAAGGAATTGTAACCATAATGAGAAATAAACCTTATCCTTTGTACGATACCCTCGAAGATATCACCGACTTAAAAGACCTGGTTCTCACAAAAGCCGCAGACAAACCCGACAAAATCGCGTTTGTATACCCCTGTGAAACCGGTGAGATGAGAAAGACTTTCTCGGATCTTAAGGAAGATATCAATTCATTCGGTACGTGGATGTACAAAAAGAACATAAAAGGTAAGAGAGTTGCCATCATCGGCAAGAATTCATATGAATGGCTCGTAGCTTTCCTTGCATGTGTTAACGGCGGAAATGTTGCGCTTGCAATAGACAAAAGCCTTCCCGATGCAGAGATCGAAACCCTTATAAACTTAGGCGAATGCGATTATGCTTTCGTTACCGATCAGTACGTTGAGAAGGTCAATCCCAAAAGTGTTAAAAAAGTATACGACCTCGGCACATTCGATACGATTCTTTACGAAGGAAGAAAGCTTTTAAAAGAGAAAAACACGGAATTCCTTCAGTATAAAGTGGAACCGGACGATACAGCCTGCATCCTCTTTACTTCGGGTACATCCGGAAAGAGCAAGGGTGTTGAGCTTACAAACCGCAATATAGCTTTTGAAATAAACCGTACCTGTCAGCTCTTCAAGCTCGACGGACCGGTGCTCGCAGTGCTTCCTTTCCATCATGCTTTCGGACTTATCGTCGGCATTTTCATGGTTATGCACTACGGCCAGACAATATATATCAACAAGAGTCCCAAGTATGTTAAAAAGAATATGGCAGACTTCAAACCCCAGACCATGTTTCTGGTTCCCATGTTTGTCGAATTCTTCCATAAGCAGATTTGGGCAGAAATCGACAAAAAGGGCAAAACAACCGCCATTAAAGGCCTTATGGCTTCCACCGACCTTCTCTTAAAGACCGGTGTTGACGTACGTAAAAAATCCTACGCCGCAATCCACAAAGTATTCGGCGGTAACCTTCAGTACATCATCTGCGGCGGTGCCGCTTTGGATCCCATGTATGTAAAAGAATTCAGAACTTGGGGTATCGAAATATTAAACGGATACGGAACCACGGAGTGTTCACCCTGTACCGCAGTTAACAGACCTTTCTTCCACAGAGACGGAAGCGTCGGACAACTTGTTCCCGGTATGGAAGTCAAAGTATCCGATGAAGGTGAGATTCTCTTTAAAGGCGACAATGTCATGAAGGGATATTACAAGGACGAGGAAGCAACGGCTGCTGCCATTCAGGACGGATGGTATCATACCGGCGATTTGGGATTCGTTGATGACCAGGGCTTCATCGTTTTAACGGGACGTAAGAAAAACTTAATCATCCTTTCTAACGGTGAAAACCTCTCACCTGAAGAGCTTGAGGAAAATATCGCAAGAGATCCTCAGGTTCGTGAGGTACTCGTATACGACGAAGACGGCAAAATCGTTGCCGAAATATATCCCGAAGAAGATTATTTCGACAATGTCGAATACTTCGAAGCACTTAAGGAAAAGATCAACAACAAGAGACCGATGTTTAAGCGTATCGCCGTTGTTAAGCTTCGTAAGGAAGAATTCATCAAGAATGCCAGCATGAAGATTGTAAGATATTTAAACATCCCTTCAATGCAAAACAAGCCTGCTTCTGACAATACGACGAATAATTAATTTGTAAATTATAATCGAGGAAATAAATTGTTCACCATTCTGATCGTGGAAGACAATAAGAATACGGCAAGGCTCATGGAAGTCGTACTTACTCAAAACGGTTACTCAACATTGCACGCTTCCAATGGCGAAGAAGGCCTTAAAATGGTCGATGAGAATCACATCGATTTGATTCTTTTGGACCTTATGATGCCCGTTATGGACGGAATCACATTCACCAGAGTATTAAGAAACTCGGGCTCACAGGTTCCGATAATAATGGTAACGGCAAAGGACCGTCAGGAAGACATACGAAAAGGGTTCCTTACAGGCACCGATGATTATATGATAAAACCCATTGACGAGGTTGAACTGCTTCTTCGAATTCAGGCTCTTTTAAGAAGAGCTCACATAGCTGCGGAACATGAACTCGTGATTGGCAACACAACTCTTTTTTACGATTCTTTTCTCGTTCGTGAGAATGATACCGAATACGAACTTCCGAGAAAAGAATTTCAGCTTCTTTTCAAGCTTCTCTCGTATCCCAACAAGACCTTTACGAGAAAGCAGCTCATGGAAGAATTCTGGGATTCGGAGACTCAGTCCGAAGAACGTACGGTGGATGTTCATATCAATCACTTGAGAGACCGATTCAAAGGAAATGAGGATTTTGAGATAGTTACCGTAAGAGGACTCGGTTATAAAGCCGTCAAAAAGGATTAGTAATGCGAAAGCAATTCAGAAAACTGATAAACGCAATAATCAATTTATTTACAAAGCTGATAGAAAGCATTATCTTTCGAATCAGCTTTTTTATGATTTTCGCCCTTACCGTATCCAATGTGCTTGCGGGCGGCATCATGGTGATTCTTTATCAGACTCCGCTTAAAGACAGACTAGGAATCACGCCTCTTAAGCTTACCATCATAGTTTTGATTTTTTCATACGTCTCTTCATCAGCTCTTTCTATCGTTATAAACAGAAACGTATTTACGCCTCTTCGAAAGCTTACCAAGCTCACGAAACAGGTAAGCGACGGCAATTACAATATCAACACGGAAGGAATTACCAATATTTTTACCGAGAGAACCGACCTCGGTACATTGGTTGAGTCCTTTGAAGATATGACACAGGAGCTTTCTTCAACGGAAATCTTTCGAAATGATTTCATACACAATTTCTCCCATGAATTTAAAACCCCTATTATTTCAATCAGGGGCTTTGCCAACCAGCTCTACAAAGGAAACCTTACTCCCGAACAGCAAAAAGAATTTGCAAAGATAATCCTCGATGAGAGCGAACATCTCGCAAATATGAGTTCGAACGTTCTCTTGCTTTCAAAACTCGAATCTCAGGAAATAGTATCCGACAAGGAGAATTTCAGCCTTGATGAGCAGCTTCGAACCTGTATGCTTCTTATGGAGGAACAATGGAGTGCCAAGAATATCACCATAGACATGGATCTTGATGAAATAGAATATTATCAGAATAAAGATCTTTTATATCACGTTTGGATGAATCTTTTTTCAAATGCCGTCAAATTTACGGGTGAAGGCGGCACAATCTCGGTTAAGTGTCACCCTGCCAACGATGCGATTTACATCGCGGTTTCCGACAACGGGATCGGCATGGACGATGCTACCAGAAATCATATTTTCGAAAAATTTTATCAGGGAGATTCTTCCCATGCAACGGCGGGAAACGGCCTCGGTCTTTCTTTGGTCAAAAGAATCATCGAGATGATGGGTGGCCGCATCTCCGTCGAAAGTGCTCTCAACAAAGGAAGTACGTTTATTGTTTCTCTTCCTTCTCAGACTGACTGATTTCTTTTTTGTTTTTCTCAACAACTGCCTTTCCGTACCACTTCTTTTTGTACCAGTAATACATTACAATAAGGCCTCTTACACACTCATCGGTTGCAGTGCCCATGTAGATTCCGGCAACTCCTATGCCAAGCAGCACACCGAATGTGTATCCGAGCGTCAATCCCAATCCCCACATCGTGAAAAGTCCCACAATCAAAGGGAATAAATATGCGCCGGCGGCTTTAAGCGAGCAGATAAATGTCATGTTAAGACAACGGCCTATCTCGACAAAAATATCCACAAGCATAATCATGCAGCCAAGAGCGATTATGTTTTCATTATTCGTGAATATCCTTAATGTATAAGGACAGATGATTCGGTTTACGGAAGCGAGTGCTATGGTTATTGGCATCGATACAAGAAGTGTCTTAAATACTCTCCTATAGGCTGCTTCTTCTTTGCCCGCGCCTACAAGATGGCCCGTTATTATCTGGGTTGCCATCGCAGAGGAATTGGAGAAAACCATCGCAAAGGATATGAGCGAATTACAGTAAACTCTCGCATTTACCGAATCGTTGCCCATTCCGTTAACAAAAGACAAAAGGCACATCTGATACATGGTATATGAAAGGTTCTCACCTGCCGAAGGGAGACCTATCTTTATCATTTTCATAAGCTGATCAAACGGGAAAGGACGAATGTATTTGATGGCAATCTTTCCGATTTTGGCAGCATAGAAGAAAACAAATGCAGCAACAAGAGCGATTAATCTGGCGGTTACGGTGGAAATTGCAACACCTGCAACACCCATGTTTAGATGCTTTAATCCGCCGTAGAGGAAAAGATAGTTACCGCCTATGTTGATGACATTGACAGCAATTGAAATATACATTCCGATCTTGGGATAACCGTTACAGCGAAGGATCTGTATAAGAACGTTATACATCGCCATTAGAAAACTTCCGCCGCCGACTATATAGATATAAGTCATGGCATAGGAACGCATTTCATCCGAAATTTTCAGAAATGCCATAAATACAGGGTTAGCCAATACGATGAGACCGCTTAAAAGGATTCCGAATGTCGCATTGAAAATAACCGCAAGCGAATATATCATATTCATCTTTTCATACATTTTTGCGCCCAGATACTGAGCCACAACCACGCTTGTCGCAGTTGCGATAATGTTGAAAAGAATGTTTACCATAAACATTATCTGATTGGCATTGCCAACCGCGCCGACCGCATATTCGTCATAGTGACTAAGCATAAGCGTATCGACATTATTAAGCATGATTCCGAGAAGCATCTCGAAAAACATGGGTCCCGCTATCACAAGAAGCGGTGTCTTTTCATTTATTTCGGTATTTCTTTTTTGGTTTTTACTCATAATCGGTTTTCTTTCCTGTATTGTTCGCCCCGTTACCGATTCAAAGATTCTCCCAACTTTACCCGTAAATTAATGAATTCCCCTAAAATATGCAGTCTGTTTTAATCCCCAAAAACATGCTGCATGAAAGCATCGTCTGTTTCATCCGGCTTTTTGTTCACGATAAGCGCAAGGTAGACTCCCTCACCGCTCAAACTTGAAACACCGATTTTCTCACAAACTTCTTCCGGTAGTTTTATAGCAGAAATTTCTTTTTCTGTCAATTCTTCCTCGGATAAATCTCCCTCTTCTTCGGGAATATATACATATCTGTCTTCTTCAGGTATACCATACATATCGGCGAAAGAAGTCAAATCTTTAAAGCAGTCAAGTTCAATATAATGGTCGATGAATTTCGCATCAATCAGGAAATAATCGTAATATCCGGCCACTATCATCGGGAATAAAAGCTGATCCTGCGAAGGGTCCGTCTTAAGTTCCTGTCCTTCCACCAGAGTCATGGTCAGATCTTCCGACAGATTGACCTGCTGCTTTCTTTTATTCGTAGCCATTTCATCAAAGAAGTCGTCGACAAGATATTCTCTTCCTTCTTCGGATACCGTACAGAATAAAAGTCCGCCCGAATATATCATCTCTTTCTTTGTCAAAAATGCATCGTATATAAACCAGAGTGCAAAGAAAGCAACTGCCGCACCGAGAATAATCTTAAGAAGATAGTAATCCTTGATGAATGTCAACTTCTCTTTAAACGTAAGCTCTTTGAATGTCTGTTTCTCTGCCTCGAACTTTCCTTTGATACTGTGTTCGTCAGGTCTTATAACAAGAGTATCTCCGAGTTTGCTCTCTTCATCTTCGCTCTCACCCTCTGCCTGCTCACTCTTTTCTTCGGCGCTCTCCGTGTCAATTCTGGCTTCAAGCTTCTTAAATCCTTTTATGAGTGTAAGATTCATAAAATAGAATGCGGTTGTTGTTCCGAACAAAAGAATTGCGGGAAGCCATGAAGCATACCAAATACATGCAATAATCGTGATGATTTCAAGTGCAAGAATAAGCAAAAGCTTAATGTAATAAAGGAACGAAAAGATTGCTGCTCCCTTAAATGCCTCTTTTATGGTCATATCAAATCTAGCTATGAAAGGAAAAATGGTCGCGGTAATAAATATTACGAAACATGTAAGCAAAGCCAGTGCCAAAAGGTAAATTTCATGAACATTTTTAAATCCCTTGTTGTAAATCCAAAGCCAGTCCACAGCAAGCAATACAAGAACCCAGAGCTGGATTATCCAAATAATGGTGGCCTGTTTGAAATTATCCTTAAACGCTTTGAAATAAGCTTTAAAAAGCGTGCCTTCTTCGCCTCTTACTATCTTCATTGAAACATAGTATTTTGCCGTATATGCGGCACCGAATGTAATAATTGGCAGACTGCATACAAGCGTCAGCAGATTAAGCAATATAAAATCAGCCACTTTTCCGATAAACTGCATTACCGGGCTTTCAAATTTAAAAATATTCATAAATGAAACCTTTCAAGCTTCTTTGGTACTCGGGAATTATATCATATATCCCAAAATTTTATCAATCCGACAAATGTGAATTTTGTGAGAAAAAACCGCCTCGGAATAGCAGTTCCGAAGCGGTTCAAATATATTTTTTGAAATTTGGTTAACCTTTTACGCCACCGATTGTAAGACCGGTTACAAAATATCTCTGTAAGAAAGGGTAGATACAGATGATAGGTACCATGGTAACAACAGTAGCTGCGGATCTTACGCTGACAGGTGTTACCTGCTTGGATGTTGTTGTCGTGTTATTACCGTTTGCACTTCCGCTCTGCTGCATAACCGAATTGAGCAATTTCATCAATTCGTACTGCAATGTTGTATATTCGGATTTCATACGGTTGTAGAGCATTGCATCGAACCATGAGTTCCACTGCCATACTGCTACGAACAACGCGATGGTTGCATAAACGGGTTTACAAAGAGGAGATATAATCTTGATGAAAATCGTGATATATCCCGCACCGTCCAGCTGTGCGGATTCTTCCAGTTCGTCCGGAAGATCTTCCATGTAGGTTCTTAAAACCATTACGTTGAATGCACTGACCATACCGGGAATAATGTATACCCAGAATGTACCGGTAAGTCCCAAGTACTTAAAGAGTAACATAACGGGAATCATACCGCCGTTAACATACATTGTAATTACCCAGAAAAGTGAAAGAGAAGATCTGAAAAGGAATCTCTTTCGGCTTATGATAAATGCAAGCAATGCGTTTGCAACAAGGGATGTTAATGTTCCGAGAAGTGTTCTTAAAACAGTAATCTTCGCACCTACAAGGAATCCCTGAATCTTTAATACCTTTGAATAACTCTCAAGTGAGAATTTTCTGGGTAAAAGATAGATACCGCCTCTTACCGCATCAAGACCGTCGTTAAACGAATATGCTACGGTATTCAAAACGGGATAAAGTGTTATCAATGTAAATAAAACAAGGAATATCGTATTGCAAATTACGAATGCCCAGCCCCAGCCATCCATTCTCTTGGTATGCTTGTGAGCCATCTTTTTTAATGCTTTGATTTCTTCCGCACTCAGTTCTTTTCCGCCATGAGAGTCGCCATAGTTGAGAGCGAATTCGTCTTTTTTTACTTTCATCTTCTTCTCTCCCTCCTAGAACAAACTTTCCTGACCTAATTTTTTAACTATGGTATTTGCAACCACAATCAAAATGATAGCAACAACACTCTTGAAAATACCTGCTGCGGTACCAAGTGAGTAGTCGGTCTGACCAACACCCCAGTTAAGAACGTAGATATCGATGGTCTGTGATACGTCCTGTACAAGACCGTTACCGAGTAAGTACTGTACTTCGAAACCTGCATTAAGAAGGTTACCGATATTCATTACGAGAAGGATAACGATTGTGGGAGCAATACTGGGAAGAGTGATGTATCTAATCTTAGCCCATCTGCCTGCACCGTCGATTTCAGCTGCTTCATAAAGTGAAGGATCGATAGCTGTAATGGCTGCAAGATAGATAATTGCGTTCCAACCGGTCTCTTTCCATACATTCGAGAAGGCAACTATCGGCCAGAACCACAGCGGGTGGGCGAAGAAGTTGTAGCTGTCGTCTACGATATGGAAGAATCTCAATACATCATTAACGATACCTGTGCTTGAAAGTGAATCGTGAATGATACCACAAACGATAATCCATGAAAGGAAGTGAGGTAAGTACGAAATTGTCTGTACCAATCTCTTTCCGAATTTATTCTTTACTTCGTTAAGCAAGATGGCGAATACAATTGCCATAATAAATGTTGTAACAAGGTTAAGAGCACCCATACCGATTGTGTTACGGATTGTTCTTACGAATACAACATTGTTAATCCATGTCTTAAATGCGCTGAAAACATTTCCTGATGTTTCAAGTGCATACTCAAATGTGTCAAATTCAAACATAAATTTGAATTTGTCGAAACCAACAAACTTCGAATGAAGTAAACCTGTTTTAATCTTATAGTTCTGGAATGCCATAATCCATCCGCCGAGAGGAAGATAGTAGAATAACAATCCATATAATACAAATATTAAACCGATGATGAGGAGAACCGACTGTCTCTTTAACTCACCTTTTGATATTCTCTTCTTAGATAATTTCTTTATCTGCTCGTCATCGAGCGTTGATTTGTGTTCATATGCTTCTCTAGCATAGTTTTCAACTTCATATGCTTCAGCGGCAACTTCTCCCGCCGCTTCAGTTACTTCGGCCTGGGAAAAATTATCTGTCTCCGCTGCTCCGGAGTTGACATTCTGATCCTCGTATGCCATTGTAAGAGCCTCCCTTTCTTTTAAAATGGCAACCACAGCTAAAACAACCATGGTTGCCATTTCTTAATTTAATTCTTTTTACAAGATGTTTGCATTACTTGTTAGCTTCATATGCTGCCATACGATCATCAAGAACGCCCTGAGCTTCGTTAAGGAAATCTTCAGGTTTGCAAGCATTGTAAGCATCCATGTACTTAGCCCAATCTGATTCGAAATCAGAAGACATAACTACCTTAGGAAGCCATTTGTGCTTTGTCTCGCCCATCTTACCCCAAGCAACACCACCGGGTGTGTCGTTGTTAAGTTCGTTTGACCAAGACCACATAGGGAACCAAGGATGTGTAGCATTAACATCTTCTTCGACGGAACCGATCATGTCGGGATAACCACCTGCATTGTATGCTTTGAAGCAGTTTGCAAGAGGCTCTGAAAGACCTGCGTAGAACTCTGAAGCCTGCTCTGCGGGCTGCATAGCGTTCTTACCGTCTTTGCTTGTTCCTAACCACTGAGGCATGTATGAGTAGTTACATACGTGAGATGCCTTGTAAGATGTGTCGTTAAGCTGGTCTCTCATTTCCTGTGTTCTGTAGTATAAGCCGTCTTCATCTACTAAGTAGTCAACGCCTTCAACACCCCAGAAACGAAGATCATGAATATCCTGGTTAAGGATGTCGTTTAAGAACTGGAATGCTCTGTCAGGATCTTCGCAGCTTGTTGTAACTGCACAACCTGAAGACTGGTTAACTGTATCACCATATGTATGCCATCTCTGCTCTGTAACGCCATCAGCCATAAGTCCCAAAGGAACATATTCACAACCGAGGTCAGCTAAACCTGATGTAGCGAAGATAGGAGTAACTGTGTAGTTGAAGTCCCAGTTCTGGTCTACCATACCAAGTACAGCACCTGTAGAAAGCTTTGCAATGTACTCATCGTATGTCTGTGTAGCGAACTCTTTATCAACGATACCCTTGTTGTATTCTTCGTTAAGCTTCTGGAAGTATACCTTTGAAGTAGGTGTTGTGTTGTAGTCAACGATCTTCATTGTCTTAGGATCAACGATTACAGAACCATCGTTAGGATAACCATCGAGGAACTGACCAGCGTTCTCAAGACAGAAGTATCTCCAGTCATCACAAAGGATTGTGTAAGGTATAATATTGATTGTGTTGCCTTCAGCATCTGTGAAAGACTTGTTCTCAGCATAGTATTTCTCGAGAAGATCAAAGTACTCGTCAAGAGTCTTGATTTCAGGATATCCTGCCCACTCAAGAACTCTTACCTGAATCCAGAAAGCTTCGTCGTTATGACCTGTAGCCTTAGACTCACCGTAAGTATTGTTGAATACGTTAGCCCAGTAAATCTTTCCATCTTCCTGACGGAACATATCCCACTCATAATCTGAGTAGAGTTCCTTAAGGTTAGGATACTTCTCGATATAAGGATCCCAAGCTACGAGTGTATCAGCCTCGTAAAGTTCCTTCATACCGTCACCACCATCGATGAAATCAGGGAGATCTCCTGAAGCAAGGATAGAACCAACTGCTTCTGAAGCTGTCTGACCTGTAAGCCATGTCTCTTTAACTCTAACACCGGTCTTCTTTGCGATGATTTCCTGAATGTCGTTTCCGTCATTGATTTCGGAACCGGGCATTGCAGCGAACATTGTCATATCAATGATCTCATCATCTGCATATTCGGTAGTAGTAGTTGTAACATCGCCGCCTTCTTCACCGCCGCCGTTGTTGGAAACTTCTTCTCCACCATTGTTTTCGGGGGGTGTAACAGGTGTAGTACCGTTGTCACAGCCAACCAATGTTGCCGCACTGAGCATACCAGCCATGCCGAGTGCAATGAATTTCTTCATTTTCATTTTTTTACCTCCTATAAAACTATACCGTCAATACGGCTAATCGTACTTCCAATTATACTTTTGATATTTTTTTTGTTAACCCTATAAAATTCTAAAAAAAACCCTATAAAATATAGTTCGCTTTTTACGACCGTATTTTATAGGGTATTTTGTCCTTTTTTCTTAATTTTATTAAGGTTTTACTCCTGCGGGGCAGTCCGTGTTCTCCCTGTTTTCAAAGCCTTTTATGTACTTCCAGTCAAGAGGAGTGCCGGGTGTCAGATCGCAGAGAGCCGTCTTTCCGAGGATTTCTTCGTAATATTTTGTATGAAGTCCGTAACCGGGACGAACGGATCTTATATTCCTGTCGCTGAACACCTCCCCCGCCTTTATGTCGGCTGATACGAAAAGGCTTCGCGTGTGTTCTCTTTCCTTAATCTGCTTTTCGGATAAATCGAATCCGACTTTTCCGAGAGCTTTTTCCACCTGACGAACGCCCGTGCACATCTGACGGAATTCTTCGGGTTCCATCGAAAATGCCGAATCCGCTCCGCCGTCCGCTCTCGAAAGCGTGAAATGCTTCTCTATAAGCTTTGCTCCCTTGGCAACCGAAGCGATTGCCACAGAATATCCCATCGTATGGTCCGACAAACCGCTTATGCAGTCGAATTCGCCGGCCAGATACGGAATCATCTCAAGATTGACGGCTTCAAAGGGTGCGGGGTATGCGGAAGTGCACTTAAGTAAAATGATTTGGTCGTTTCCTTCCGCCCTGCAGGTATCAAGTGCAAGCTTGATATCGTCTTTATATGCAATTCCCGTGGCAAAAATCACGGGTTTTTGTAATTTTGCGATCTTCTTTATTAAAGGAATGTCCGTTATTTCAAATGAAGCTATCTTGTAACAGGGAACATCCAGTTTCTCAAGAAAATCAACTGCCGAAAAATCAAAAGGCGATGAGAAAAACGTAAGTCCGATTTTCTTTGCCTCTTTTGCAAGATCCGCCTGCCACTCCCAGGGTGTATACGCTTCTTTATAAAGATCGTAAAGCGTCCTTCCGTCCCAAAGCGTACCCTGCGTTATCTTAAAATACGGTTTGTCGGAATCAAGCGTAATCGTATCCGCCGTATATGTCTGGATTTTTATCGCATCGGCTCCCGCTTCTTTGGCCGCATGCATGATTTCCACTGCACGGTTGTAATCCCCGTTATGGTTGGCAGACATCTCCGCCACGATAAATACGGGATTGTCTCCGCCGATTTTCTTGCCGTCAATTACTATTTCTTTCATATTCTTTCTTTCCCGATATGTCTTTTTTTGCATATCGATATTGATTCGGTTTGTTTATAAAAGTTCAATAAGCGATTCTGTCACAAAGTCCGCTTCGTAACCTTCTTTGACTTCACAGTTTTCAAACATGCCGTTCTTCCTTTGAATCTGTACGGTTTTCATGCCAAGACTTCTTGCACCGACAAAGTCCTTTAAGGGATTATCTCCTATATATACCGCTTCTTCGGGTTTTACACCGAGTTTCTCAAGACATGCTTCATATACAACCGGATTCGGTTTGGTAAAATGTGTCTCCCCGTTGATAACCAGAGCATCCGGCAGGATCAGAGCATCAATTATGTCAAAAAGCCCGAGAAGTCTGACCTTCGCTTCCTGTACCGCGGCATTTCCGTCCGTTATTATTCCGATAAGCTTTCCTTCGTTTTTTAAAGCATCCAAGACTTCTTTTGCATCATCGTAAAGTTCAAGCGAGGGACGTGTGTTTCTGTAAATTTCCACCAGTTTTTTTACGTCTTCATCAAGCGAATATCTCTCAATGAGGTGATTGAATGTCTTCCCTCTTCCTTCTTTTTTGACGGAATCCACACAAAACTCATACACATCTTTTGCGGGAATATTATATTTTTTGCACACGTATTCGCCGACATCTCTCATTCCGGCTTTAAAAAACTGCATTTCGTCAAAAAGAGTATAGTCGAGATCAAATATGTATGCTTTTATTTCGTCCGATAATTTCATCAGAGCCTTTACTCTCCTTTTTCAAAATCAGCCGGGTTCCCAAACAAGCTTGCCAGAGTAAGCGGGAACAGATAAAACATCAAAAGATGGTATCTTACCAAAACAAGCGGTGCGAAAAGCATCATCGCAAAATAAGCAAAATTCGCTGCGTTTATGAATCGAAGTTCCTTCCTCTTTGCATGTAATAAATAACCGAGCGCAAACAAAAGGAAAAGATACTGCCATCCGATTGTGCAGATCTGCCCGATAAGAGGAATCTTAAAAATCTCCGTTTCCGTCGAAAATTGTCTTATCGCCTCGTAAAGAGCGGGAATTTTGCTCTCAAGTTCAGCCGGAGACTCCAAATTCACCTTAAAATAATCGCTTGTATAATCCGATTCTATGTAATTGCGCCTGGTATAGCCGTCCGGAACGCAAAACGGATACCATGCTTCATAAGTCAGATAATTCCATGCTTCGAGATATTCAAACGGATATCTGACGCCTTTTTTTATCCAGAGCTTCCAAAAATCTCCCGGTCTTTTTTCAAACTCTTCATCGTTTAATCCGAGTTTAATCGCATCGGCACACCAGGGGCAGTAAAAATCAAAATGCCCTTTTGCGAAATACTTAAAAAGAACTTCGCTTTCGTCTTCGCTAAAAGCCGCTTCGCCGTTTTTTACATATACGTTTGCCAGCTGCTGCACGGGAATGCTGAAAAGTTCGGAATCGGGAGGATTCTCTGCGTTGACGATTTTTACAATCCCTTTGTTAAAGGCAAAAATCATTACAAACACTGCAGCCATGTATATGATTTTCTGCGGTTTTTTTATCTTTTTTACGATTACATAAACCGTCATTAACGAAAACAAAAAAGAAAAAGATGATCTTATATGACATGTAAGTATAGCAAGAATCGCAAACCCCGCATAACCTGCAATCTTTCGTGCAATGCTTTTTTCTTTAAGCGAATCCAGGCAAAAAATTTCGTAAAAGCGAAGCATCAAAAGAGTCGATAAAAGGCTTCCGAAAATCGTGGAGTTTGAACATCCCGAAAAAAGGGCGATCACGGGTGCGAACATAAAGTAGCATACGGAAACGAAATAAATATACTTCTTTCTTTTAAGCACATATAAAAATACCGTTTCATATGCCAAAACAAATGCCCCGAGGAGCATGTGGATTATCGAAAAGAGGGCTATTCCCGAATTGAAATCTCCGAATAATTTATTGCCGATTTTGCAGCAAAGCAATAAAAGTGCGGAATGAATGATTGATATTCTTCCCCAAATCGGGACTTCGGGATACCAGATCTGAACAAATTCCTTGGAGGCATCGTACGAAAAGAATCCCGGCCACGAAGCAAGGAGGCATGGTACCCATGCGGCAAAAATAAGTACTGCCGATACAAAGAAAAGCGTAATTTTCTTTTTTGCCCCGATTTCTTCCTCTGCCTTTTCATCTTTCTTTGATACTTTAAGATTTATCCTGTCGATTAAAGCCCACAAGAGAACACAAAGCAGGAAAGCCGCTACCCACACAAGTATAAATACAAAGGGGTAATATGCCTTAAACCCTGTAATTTGTCTGTCGCATATGAATCCGAAAAACAGGGAATATGAAATCAGAAAAGAAACAGTTGCGCCGACGGCAATTGTCTTTCCTTTAAGTAAATTTTTAAATAAGTCCCCTGTAACCATATCTTTTATACAAAAACGGATTCCGTGTATCTAAGCATCGTAATCTCTTTTATTTCATTAACTTCCGGTTTCCTTCCTTCAAGAATATCAGAAAGCGCACCGGCATAATCCGCACCGGCGGCAAACGAAAGCGGAACTCCTCCTCCGAATCTCGGATTTATCTCAAGCATGCAAAGCGAACCGTCTTCTTTTTTGAAGCACTGAAGCGTGAACGGACCGACAGCGCTTCCCTCTTTGTTTAAAGCTTCCATTACATCCTTTGAAAGCTTGATTATACCGTCGTCCAAAACCACTCTGCTTTTGTTTACTTCACCGTTTATAACTTCAATTCTTTCTCTTGCAACCGCATAAATAACATTTCCGGACATATCGGAAAGGACATCCATGGTATATTCGGTTCCGTCAATCTTTTCCTGAACAATGGGATTCGATACTTTTTTTAAAGCATGTTTTAAATCTTCGGAATCGTTGCAGCAAAATACATTTGCGCTTCCCATGCCGTCAGCAGGTTTTACGATGAGGGGGAATTTGAGTGCACTTTGATTTGCATATTCTTCCTCTTTGTATGAAACAGGCGAGGGAATTGAATATTTTTCAAAGAATTCGGATGTTTTCTTTTTGTCCTTGCAGATATCGAGAATTGCGCCGTCGGATAAAATCAGCGTGGTCCCGTTTCTTTTAAATTCATCTCTTGCCGAATCCAGAATCGGAAATTCGTTTTCAAGAAGCGGAATCAGACAGTCAATCTTCTCTTCTTTGCATATTCTCAAGAGCGAGGGGATATAATCATCCTCATTGACTCTCGGAATAAGACAGAATCTGTCGACAAAATACCTAGCGGGATTAAGTTCGCTGCAATCCGCACCGACTACCGTAAATTTCGTCTTTAAATGTTTGATTAATTCCACTCTTTTTCCGATGGCTGTAAGAAGTATTTTCATCTTTTTTCCTTTTTACGAATGAAGCTGCCGGTACTTAATCTCGGCGATTTTCCAATCAGACTCGGTATCGATGTCCTGAACTTCCATCTCGTCGATTACATAAGGAAGTATGTTTCCGAGCATAAGTTTTTTGTTCTTTTTGTATGCTTCTGTTTTAAAACAGTAAAACTGTCCGACGTCGTGATATTCTTTTTCAAGATCCTGCGATCTTGAATCCATGAATTCGGGATATTCGAATACAAGTCTCTCATCCCTTATAACCATGGCCCTCTTCGGAGGGTATGAAAACTGAACCACGGGGATTAACGAATCGGCACCGCTTTCGATGAATTTTTCCAATGCATCCTTTACTCTCTCTCCTGTCACAAAAGGTGCGGTCGGGTAGATGCATACGCCGTAATCGAATTTCTCGCCTCTTTTTTCATATTCATCTATGACTTCGAGAAGCACATCATTGGTCGTTGCAAAATCATTGCTCGTTTTTTCACTCCTGAAAAAAGGAACTTTTGCTCCGTATTTTCTTGCAATTTCGGCGATTTCCTCATCGTCTGTCGAGACCATGACTTCATCAAACATTCCGCATTTGATTGCAGCTTCTATCGAATATGCAAGGATGGGTTTTCCAAGGAAATCCTTGATGTTTTTTCTCGGTATTCTTTTGCTTCCGCCCCTGGCGGTGATTATGGCTATGTTTTTCATATCTTTTCCCTACTGAAGGTTATTGTTCTTTCTGTATTTCGAAGGCGTGCAGCCTTTGATTTCGATAAATTTTCTGATGAAATAATCGCAGTCCATGTATCCGACTTCTTCCGCAATCTGGTTAATCTTCTTGTCGGTCATGATAAGCTGCTTGGCCGCTTCGTTGATTCGGATATTCGTTAAGTAATCCTTAAAAGAAACATTGTATTTCTTTCTGAAAACCTGTCCGAGATATGAACTGTTCATATAATATTTTTCGCCAAGGTTTCTTAAGGAAATATTCTCGGCATAATGCTCCGCGATATCTTTTTCGATGCTTGAGAGAATTCCTCTTGAGACATTCTTTCTTAAGCTCATGAGGTAATCGGCATACTGAAGGGCGAAGTTTTTAAGGTGCTGGCTTGAACCTCTCGAGAGCGTCTCTTCGAAAGAGTTTTCCGAAATATACTGGATGACTTCTTCCTGATTGACATTGTCATCCTGCTCGCTCGCAAGATGAATGAGCTGGAAGAGAAGGTAGTTGATGTTCAAGTTTGCGAGGTTGTAATTTTCTCCGACATTCGTGATTTCCTCGTAGAGTTTTTCCACGCTTTTTTCAATCTGGTCTTTCTCGTTCTTTTCTATGGCGGCGATACATTCATCGAGACTTTTCTTGCAAAGATATGCACTCTTTTGTTCAATCTGAACTTCATCCTCGTAGATGTATACTCTTTTTTCGTTGTGGAATCCCTTGATACTGTTAAGCATTCTGCAGGAGCTGTACGACTTGGCTATCTGTGAAATGTCGTTAACCCTTTTTCCGCAGATCATTCTGACGGGTTTTAAAAGCACACCTTCAATCTTTTTAATCATGCTCTCAAAAAAGTCAAGGTCGCTCATGTCGTATCTTGTAGCCATGTTGTCACAGTATATAAATCCTACATCATAGCTGGATTCGTCATAGGATACGTCAAAAATAAAATGATTGATGTTTTCTTTCTGAACTTCACGGCAGACGGAATGGAGCTGGTGCTGAAGAACTCTTGCGTCGTAATCGTCTTCTTCGTTTTCATGATATTCACCGGCTATCTCGATATCGACATATCTTATCTTTCCGGAAAGCTGCATGTGTTTCTTTACATATTCGAGATTGTTATCGTCAAATTTTCCTTTAATAAGCGCAATGACGTTTCTGGCAAGATAGGCATCTTCCATCTTTTGACGGTCGTCTTCCTGCTCCTTGTTGGCACGGTCGAGATTGGAAACATTTCGTAAAAGAGAAAGAATGTCTTTTTTCTGTACGGGCTTTAAAATATAGTCCATACTGTTGAACTTAATGGCCCTTTGCGCATACGCAAAATCGTCGTAACCCGTCAGGATTGCGAATCTTGCTTTGGATATTCCCTTTTTCTGAATGTTTTCAAGAAGTTCCAAACCGGTCATAACAGGCATCTGAATATCCGAAATGATTAAATCCACTTCGTTGTCCTTTAAATAGTCGAGTGCCTCTTTTCCGTTGGATGCGGTATGAACTATCTCATACCCTTCTTTTTCCCAATCAACCAGTATCTTCAAGCCCTGTAAAATAAAAGGCTCGTCATCCACAAGCATGACTTTTAACATCATTCATCCTCCACAGCCTTCTTAAGTTTGTCAAGCGGAATGCGGATAATTACGCTTAATCCTACTCCCGCTTCACTCTCTATATCGAATTTAACCGAATGTCCGGTTACCATTTTAAGTCTTAAGCATGCGTTCAAAATACCGACATGTTTTCTGTTTTTAATGGTTTCGATGGAAGCTTCCTCTATATCTTTGGTCATTTCAAGGACCTTCTCTTCACTCATGCCCTCGCCGGTATCTTCAACTTCGATGAAAAGTTCCTTTTCTCCTTTATAGACACGAACGAAAATCCAGCCCTGGGTGGCTTTCGATTCGATTCCGTGAACGCATGCGTTTTCAACGAATGTAACCACGGTAAGCTTAGGTACAAGGTAAAGTTCGCAGTCCTCTTCGACATCGATGTCAAACGAAAGTCTGTCTCCGAATCTGTAGCTTTGAAGAGCAAGATACGCTTCGATTGATTCGATTTCTTTCTTTATCGTAACAAAATCCTTGCCCCATTCAACGTTCTGCCTTTCCATTACGGCAAGTTTGTCGACCATGGACGCGGTTTCGGTCTCTCCCTTTAAAAGAGAATGCATTCTGATACTCTCGAGCGCATTAAACATAAAATGCGGATTTATCTGACTCTGCAGTGCCAAAAGCTCGGCCTTTTGTCTGGCGATATCGCTTTCCTGTTCCTTAATCTTATCCTTATAAACGGTGGTTACAAGTTCGTTGGTGATTTCGACCATCTTGTTGTATTTATTCATAAGGGAGGCAAGTTCATCGCTGCCCTGTACATCCTTAATCGAATTAAATGTATTGGTTTTTTCGCTTCCGAACGCATTTTCAAGAACCGTAATTCTCTTTGTAACCGTATTCTCGATTACCGCAAGCATGAAAAACGGGATGAAAACCGTAATGAATATTAGGAATAAAAGAATCTGCCAGTTGTCTCTTAAAACCGATGAGATAATCTTTTCTTCGTTGACGATTATGATATCAACCTTTGCACCGGCAATATTGACGGTCTTTACAACATTGTTTTTGTTGGTCAGATCCACCTGCGATCTGTATATGATGGAATCGCCGAGCGTGGAGAATACCACATAATCATCAATGATTACGTATGCGGGATACTTTGAATTGAAGGACTTTAAGTTGCTTTGAAGCGTACTCGAGTCGTGACCGATTACAACGAGTTTTCCGATTCCGCTCTCGCTTTCATAGTCCATTCTTTTTATATAATAAAATTTTCTCTTGCTTCTGAATTCGCTTGTTTCATTAACGTCGTAATATGCGCTGATAAGGTCTTTTCTGTCGCTTTTTATAAAATCCTGATACCATTTCTGTGTATATACTCTGGAAAGCTTTTTGACGAACTGCGAATCGAGAATCGACTCATTGTCGGCATAGATTACGATACTGTTTCTGTTTAAGCCCGAAGTTGTCTCCAAAAACGAATCGTAAATAACCTGAGTGTATTCATCATAAAAATCATACTCCGTCTTGAAGTCCTTTATGACAAAGGCATTTATCTTGGGGTTCATGTTAACACTTTCGGCAAGTGTAACATCGCTGCTTAACATGTTTTCGAAATAGTTTTGATATACGCCGGCAATATATTCCATGTCGTATTTCGTGGAATTGATTTCCTGCTGGTAAACCGCATTCAGAATAATACTGTCTGTTACAATAAGCGGTAAAATAACGCACGAAAAATAGAGCACAAAAAATTTGTGTCTGAATCGAAGATTGTTAAAAAACTTTTCTATCGGTTTTACAAGAAATCTCAGAACTTTTCTCATACGCCACAATTTTATCATAAAAGCTCGTAAAGTGCCACGTGAAAAGTGCCCCCTTCTCTCCCGATAATACTATTTTGATTGACTGAAACAGGAAAAATGAGTATAATTGTTTTCGGTTAGTATAAACTAACTTATAGCAAAATAACAGGAGGTACTTTCAATGAGTGAAATATTTACAAACATACCTGAAATTAAATATGAAGGACCAAACAGCAAAAATGCTTTCGCTTTCAAGTATTACGATCCCGATAAGGTAGTGTTGGGTAAAAAAATGAGTGAACATCTTCCTTTCGCCATGGCATGGTGGCATAACCTCTGTGCCAACGGAACAGATATGTTCGGTCGCGGAACTGCAGATAAAAAATTCGGTGCCAAAGAGGAAGGAACCATGGAGCACGCAAAAGCCAAGGTTGATGCAGGTATCGAGTTTATGAAGAAACTCGGAATAAAATACTACTGCTTCCATGATGTGGATCTTGTTCCCGAAGCTGATGATATCAATGAAACGAACAGAAGACTTGATGAGATAACGGATTATATTCTCGAAAAAACAAAGGGAACCGATATTAAATGTCTCTGGGGAACAGCAAATATGTTCAGCAATCCCCGTTTCATGAACGGTGCCGGAAGCACGAATGATGTCGCTGTTTACTGCTTTGCAGCCGCTCAGGTTAAAAAAGCCATAGAACTTACCGTAAAACTCGGCGGACGCGGATATGTATTCTGGGGAGGAAGAGAAGGTTATGAAACACTTCTCAACACCAAAGTTAAATTCGAGCAGGAAAACATAGCCAATCTTATGAAGATGGCAAGAGATTACGGACGCTCAATCGGATTTACCGGCACATTCCTTATCGAGCCCAAGCCGAAGGAGCCGATGAAACATCAGTATGATTACGATGCTGCAACCGCCATCGGATTTTTGAAAGAATACGGTCTCGACAAAGATTTTATGATGAATATCGAAGCAAACCATGCTACTCTTGCAGGTCACACATTCCAGCATGAATTAAGAATAAGCCGTATCAACAATATGCTTGGTTCAATCGATGCCAACCAGGGCGATATCATGCTCGGATGGGATACCGACTGCTTCCCCAGCAATGTCTACGATACCACTCTTGCAATGTATGAAATTGTTAAAAACGGCGGCCTTCCCGTAGGTATCAACTTCGATTCGAAGAACAGACGTCCCAGCAATACATACGAAGACATGTTCCATGCCTTTATTCTCGGAATGGATTCCTTCGCATTCGGACTTCTTAAAGCTGCAGCGCTTATCGAAGACGGCAGAATCGAAGGATTTGTTGATAAGAAATATGAAAGCTTTGATTCGGATCTCGGCAAGAAAATCAGGAACGGAGAAACAACTCTTGCGGAACTTGCCCAAAGAGCAAGTGAGTTGAAAAATGTTAAGACTCCTGTCTCCGGCAATCAGGAATATCTTGAGGGAGTTTTAAACAATATTCTTCTTTCCGGATTTGATTCATAATATATTCCTCTTCGTAAAAGAACCCGGTGCCAAAGGCACCGGGTTCTTTTTTGCATTTAAACTTTATTATCTTACTTGAAAGGATTCTCTGTAGGATAAGGAAGTGATGCGGGCTGATTGTAGTTGATATCTTCGATGGGTACTCCAATGTATTTGAATACTTCATAGAGTGCCTTGCCGTGATGACCGAATGTAACGGCACCGTGGTGAGGATAGTTCTTCTCAATAAGCACGTGACGATAGAAACGTCCCATTTCCTTGATAGCGAATACACCGATACCACCGAATGACTTGGTAGCAACGGGAAGTACTTCACCTTCTGCAAGATATGCTCTGATCTTTGCATCAGCTGTAGACTGAAGTCTGAAGAATGTGATATCTCCGGGGATGATGTCTCCTTCGAGTGTTCCGTTTGTAACTTCGATGGGAAGTGCTCTTGCCATGATCATCTGATACTTCATCTCATGGAATGCAAGCTTCTTGGAGCATGTATTTCCGCAGTGGAATCCCATGAATGTATCTGTATGCTTGTAATCAAACTTGCCTTCGATAGACTCTTTGTACATATCCTTGGGAACGGAGTTGTTGATATCAAGAAGAGTAACAACGTCTTCAGATACGCATGTACCGATGAACTCTGATAAGCATCCATAGATATCTACTTCGCATGATACGGGGATACCCATACCTGTTAAACGGGAGTTAACATAGCAGGGAACGAATCCGAACTGTGTCTGGAAAGCGGGCCAGCACTTACCTGCGATGGCAACATACTCTCTGTATCCCTTGTGAGCCTCAACCCAGTCAAGAAGTGTTAATTCGTACTGAGCAAGTTTAGCAAGTACTTCGGGCTTCTTGTTGCCTGCGCCGAGTTCTTCTTCCATCTCTTTAACCTTAGCGGGAATTCTTTCATCTCCTGCATGCTTGTTGAATGATTCGAAAAGGTCAAGTTCTGAGTTCTCTTCGATTTCAACACCGAGGTTGTAAAGCTGCTTAATAGGAGCGTTACAAGCAAGGAAGTTAAGAGGTCTAGGACCGAATGATATAATTTTAAGTTTTGAAAGACCAACGAGTGCTCTTGCTACGGGGATGAAGTCATTGATCATCTTAGCGCAATCCTCAGCATCACCTACGGGATACTCGGGAATATAAGCACCTACGTTACGAAGTTTTAAGTTGTAGCTTGCGTTAAGCATACCGCAGTATGCATCACCTCTGCCGCCGCAAAGGTCATTCTGTGTTTCTTCTGCTGCTGCACAGAACATCTTGGGTCCTTCAAAGTGCTTAGCAAGAAGTGTTTCGGAAATTTCGGGACCGAAGTTTCCAAGGTATACGCAAAGTGCGTTACAGCCGGCTTTCTTGATATCTTCAAGAGCCTGAACCATATGGATTTCGCTCTCAACGATACAGATAGGGCATTCATAGATATCTGCTGCATCATATTTAGCCTTGTAAGCATCAACGAGTGCTTTTCTTCTGTTAACCGAAAGTGATTCGGGGAAACAGTCACGGCTTACAGCCACGATACCAAGTTTAATCTTAGGAATGTTGTTCATAAATTTGCCTCCCATTATATATTTTCTTTTTTGTTTTTATATTACAAACTTTTCCTTTTTCTTTAAACAGCCGCAAAAGTTGAAAAAGGTTTTCAAGTTTATAAACTATACCGCAGAATCCGTATTAAACGAATTCTTTAACGCCTTCGATAATGCCTTCGGCGTCGAGTTTGAACTTATGAAGAAGCTGTGCAGCTGTTCCGGACTCGCCGAATACATCCTGTACGCCAATCTTCTTAAGTGTAGCAACACCTGTCTCTGCAAGGACATCTGCAACAGCGCTTCCTAAGCCACCGATAACGGAATGCTCTTCAACTGTTACAACCTTTCCTGTCTTCTTGGCACTTGCAAGTACAAGATCCTTGTCAAGAGGTTTGATTGTATGGATATTGATAACTTCTGCATCGATACCGTCTGCCTTAAGAGCTTCTGCTGCCTTAAGAGCTTCGCATACGCAAACGCCTGTAGCGATGATTGTTACGTCCTTACCTTCTTTAAGTGTGATTCCTTTTCCGATTTCGAATTTGTAATCGGGGTTGTCGTTGATTACGGGAACCGCACTTCTGCCGAATCTCATGTAAACGGGACCTACATATTCTGCAGCTGCCTTAACTGCTGCCTTTGCTTCAACATCGTCAGAAGGAACGATAACCGTCATTCCGGGAATTGTTCTCATTAAAGCGATATCTTCGTTACACTGATGTGTTGCACCGTCTTCACCGACAGTAACACCTGCGTGTGTTGCACCGATTTTTACATTGAGATGAGGATATCCCACGGAGTTTCTTACCTGCTCGAAAGCACGTCCTGAAGCGAACATTGCAAAGGATGAGCAGAAAGGAATAATTCCCGTGGTGGAAAGACCTGCTGCGATACCTACCATGTTACACTCTGCAATACCGCAATCAATATGTCTTTCGGGAAAAGCCTTCTTAAATGTACCTGTCTTTGTAGCGCCTGCAAGATCGGCATCAAGTACATACACTTTATCGTTTGATTTTCCTAATTCAACAAGAGCGTTGCCGTAGCTCTCTCTTGTAGCTATTTTTACTGCATCAGACATACTCTTTACCAATCCTTTCCAAATCTTCCATGGCAACTGCATACTGCTCGTCGTTGGGAGCTGTTCCGTGCCATGAAGCCTGATTTTCCATGAATGATACGCCCTTGCCCTTTACTGTCTTTGCAATAATAGCTGTAGGCATACCCTTTGTCTCTCTTGCTTTCTTGAAAGCATCTGCGATCTGGGTAAAATCATGACCGTCGATTTCGATTACATTGAAATTGAATGCTTTGAACTTGTCAGTGATGGGGTAAGGAGAACATACATCTTCGATCTTACCGTCAATCTGAAGTCCGTTGTTATCTACGATTACTACAAGATTGTCAAGTTTTCTGTGGCCTGCAAACATTGCTGCTTCCCAGATCTGACCTTCCTGGATCTCGCCGTCTCCGCAAAGAGCATATACTCTGTAATCCTTGTTTAAAAGCTTTGCTGAAAGAGCCATGCCGCATGCTGCAGATACGCCCTGTCCGAGTGATCCTGAAGACATATCGACACCGGGAGTTTCCTGCATACAGGGATGTCCCTGAAGTCTTGATCCGAGTTTTCTTAATGTCTCAAGCTCTTCAACGGGGAAATATCCTCTGTTGGCAAGTGTTGAGTAAAGTGCGGGAGCAACATGTCCCTTGGACAATACAAAACGGTCTCTGTCTTCCTTCTTGGGATTTGCAGGATCGATGTTCATCTCTTCAAAGTAGAGATATGTCATGATATCAGCTGCGGAAAGCGATCCGCCGGGATGTCCGGCTTTAGCTGCATGAACTGCAGTAACTATACCTTTTCTGACATCATTGGCCTTTTTCTTAAGTTCCAATTCGTTCATACTTTTTCTCCTGTTTATTTTATTACACCTCATCCGGTCGCTGCGCGACCACCTTCCCCTTGAGGGGAAGGCAATTTACAGGCTTCCCCTTGAGGGGAAGCTGTCAGCGAAGCTGACTGATGAGGTGTTAAATTACTTAATGATATCGAAAATAGGCTTGCAAGCCGGATAAATGGTCTTGAACTGCTGATACTTCTTCTCATACTTTTCAACAAGTACGGGATCGGGTTTTTCAACATCAAGAACTTTAACGATTGCCTTTGCTGCTTCTTCTACTGATGCGTATTCGCCGCATCCTACTGCTGCAAGCATTGCACCGCCGAGGCCGGGTCCTTCTTCGGATGTGATTCTTTCAACTTCCATGTTCATGATGTTGGTAATCATCTTTCTCCATAGAGGGCTCTTTGCACCGCCGCCGCAGATTCTTGTCTTTGTGAGAGGAATGCCGAGGCTTCTTGCTACTTCGATTGAATCACGAAGTCCGAATGCAACGCCTTCGAGGACTGCCTGAGTCATGTCTTCTCTTGTGGAATCCATTGTAAGTCCGATAAATGTTCCTCTTGCATCGGGATTGTTGTGAGGCGATCTTTCTCCCATTAAGTAAGGAAGGAAGAATACGTGATTCTCACCAAGCTTTGTAATGTTAGCCTGCTCAGCCGCATAATCCTTGGTCTTGATGATTTCATCCATCCACCACTTATTACATGAAGCTGCTGAAAGCATGCATCCCATAAGATGGAAGTTGCCGTCTGCATGGTCGAATGAGTGAAGAGCGTTGTTCTCATCAACACCGAACTTAGCCGATGAAATGAATACTGTTCCGGATGTACCGAGAGAAATGTTGCATCCGCCGTCACCTACAACACCTGTACCTACAGCTGCTGCCGCATTGTCGCCTGCACCTGCGCAAACCTTAACGTTGTCCGTGAATCCGATTTCTTTTGCGATTTCGGGCTTAACGGTACCTGTAACTTCATAAGATTCGTATAACTTGGGAAGCATGGATTCGTCTACGCCGCAGATCTCGCACATTTTCTTTGACCACTTCTTATTCTTAACATCAAGTAAAAGCATACCTGAAGCATCCGAGTAGTCTGTTGAGAATACGCCCGAAAGAACATATGCGATATAGTCCTTGGGAAGCATAATCTTTTTAATCTTTGCGAAATTCTCGGGCTCGTTGGCTTTCATCCAAAGAATCTTGGGAGCCGTGAATCCTGCGAATGCGATATTTGCTGTCTCTGCAGAAAGAACATCTTTTCCGATTACATTATTTAAATAATCCGTTTCTTTCTGTGTACGTCCGTCGTTCCAGAGAATTGCGGGTCTGATTACATTGTCGTTCTCATCAAGAACTACAAGACCGTGCATCTGTCCGCCGAAACTGATGCCTGCTACTTTTGTGGCATCAAAATCTTTAACTAATTCTTTTAATCCTTCAAGTACTGCAGCCTTCCAGTCTTCGGGCTTTTGCTCCGACCAGCCGGGATGGGGGAAGTACAGAGGATATTCTTTTGATACGGAACTTACGATTGTGCCGTCTTTTTCCATCATGATTAACTTAACGGCAGATGTTCCGAGATCAACTCCGATATAATACATATTCTGTCTCCTTTTATGTGTTTTGGTTATTAATTTACTAAATTAATCGATTGTGATGTTCTCACCTACAAGACCGTTGAAAGCGCCGTCGATCTTGGCATCTTCATGAGCGATGAGCCACTTGTTGACTGCTGTAAGAAGCTTGTCTTCCTTGGTGTAGGAATTCTTGAATGTAAGGTCATAGTTGGTTCCCTTGGGAAGAACTACTACAGCTTTGAAGCCCTTGTCTTCTACGTGGCAGGGTGCATAGTGAAGTGTTGTTGCATACATTTCAACTGCTACGCCTGCAGGTACAAGGAATGCTTCAATCTTGGATGTATCGTATTTGAAATCTTCAGTAACATCCTTTAATTCGCCGATTAGAAGAACCATATCGTAAAGGGCAACGTTGATTTCGGAATCTCTGTGATACTCAACTGCATTGAGTGCCTTGTTGTGTCCGTTGCACATACCGATCTGGATGGGCATGCCGCCATAGAGACTCTCGGAAATAATCTTGGTTGCGGGTGTGCTCTCAAGTTCCTTAACTCCGGGGAAGTATTCAACACCTTCTGCGGGCATCGGAAGAGCTTCGAGGTTCTTCAAGATCTCGGAAAAATCAATTCCTTCGATAATCTTGCCGTACTTTTTGAATGAGGGGTCTGTTACTTTTTTGATTTCCATATTTCTCTCTCCTTTTATTTTTTAACGCTTCACGCGATATTTTATATTTTGGGGGAATCGTTTTTTACCATTAACTTACATCCATTTCCGATTGGGACATTTGGATTGTTTCATTGCAGCACGTATTTCCACATAGCAGCCGCACGAAAGACAGGTTCCGGCATTAAGCTTATCGCATTCTTTGCATGTGTCCAGTCGGGATTTGTACAAATCCTCGCTGCTTCTGTCTTCCGGTCTGATGATGTCGACATGTTTGCCTATCATCTCGCGATAGGCTTCTTCGCCCATTTCCGAAATGAGACATCGTCTGCAGATTTTTTTGGATTCCATTAAACAGTCACTTCCAGATGAAGCACGCTTCTTGCGGGAATCGTGAATCTGACTTTTTCGCCTTCGAAGGTTGCCTTGTCGAAAGATTCTTCCTTAACAACATCCGGGTTTTCGAATGTGTTGTGGGCATCCATCTTCTCGGTTACTATCTCGCCTTTAACTCCCTTAACGGTAACGCCGTTTAAAATGCTTTCGATATCGGCATCTTCATCAAGTGAAAGGTTGGTCATCGTAATGTGAATCTTTCCGTCTTTGTCCACGGATACCGATTCGGTTAAGTTGGGCACTTTATATTCATCCTCAAGACCGATTGTCTTGGTATCGAGGCTGCTCTCCAAAAGTTCGTTGTCCTGATGAGCCGAGTACATCTTGAATACGTAGTATGTGGGAGTCTTGATCATCCTGTCGCCTTCGGTAAGGATAACTGCCTGAAGAACATTAACAAGCTGAGCGATGTTGGCCATCTTTACTCTGTCACAGTGCTTGTTGAAGATATTTAAGTTGATGCCTGCAACGAGTGCATCACGCATGGTATTCTGCTGATATAAGAATCCGGGATTGGTGCCTTCCTCGACATCGTACCATGTACCCCATTCGTCAACCATAAGGCCTATCTGCTTTTCGGGGTCGTAACGGTCCATGATTGCGGAATGCTTGGTAATGTACTCTTCCATATATAATGTCTTGGCAAGAGTCATGTACCATTCTTTTTCGTTAAAACCGGTAGCGGCACCCTTCTTTGCCCAGTCGTAAGGCAAAGTATAATAATGCAATGTAAGGCCGTCCATAAAACCGTGTGCATTGTTCCATGAACCCGCTCTTGCAAAACATCTCTTTAAAAGCGTCTCGGTCCATTCGTAATCTTTGTCCGAAGGGCCTACCGCAAGTCTTTTGATTTTCTTGTCGGGATTGTAATTTTTGACAAATGTCTGATAATGTCTGTAAAGATCGGAATAATACTCGGGACTCATATTGCCGCCGCAGCCCCAGGTCTCGTTGCCGATAGCGAAATAATCGACATCCCAGGCTTCTTCACGGCCGTTTTTCTTTCTGAGTTCCGACATGGGGGATACACCGTCGAAAGTCATGTATTCAACCCATTCGCTCATTTCTCTTACGGTACCGCTTCCCACGTTACCGTTGATATATGTCTTGCAACCGAGCTGACGACAGAGTTCCATGAACTCGTGCGTACCGAAGCTGTTGTCTTCAACAACTCCGCCCCAGTTGGTATTGATCATCTTTTTTCTGCTTGTCTTATCGCCGATTCCGTCCATCCAGTGGTATTCGTCGGCAAAACAGCCGCCGGGCCATCTTAAAACGGGAATCTTCATTTCCTTAAGGGCTTCGACAACGTCCGTACGCATGCCGTTAACATTCGGGATGTCCGAATTTTCACCGACGAAAACACCTTCGTAAATACATCGTCCGAGATGCTCCGAAAAATGTCCCTGAATCTCAGGATTGATATGACCTTTGATGCTTTGGGGATTAACGATGTGTCTGAACATTTAAGTCTCCTTAAGAAAAAAATATTGCGGTTAATTGCCCATACGAAATAAGCAAAAACCCACATATATTATTATACATAAATTTGAAAATAAATAAACAGTCAAACCCCTAAAAAATCCCCATATTTCCACATGTAGACTTTGTAGTGTTTTTATCTATAATTTGTCGGTATAATGAGTTCTTTTCTCTCCTTTTCAGGCTGACAGGGAGCCCTCGCAAATAACTTTTTTATACTGTATTTTGTAACCATTTTTACTGAACTTTGTCTGTTAACTCTACATATGGTTTTTACTATAATTGTAATGTATGAGCAAAAAACAGGAGGTGTTATATTCATGTTAAAAACAGTCATGACCGAAAACGGTGCCGTCAGAGGTCTTTCGGGTAACAATGCAAGAATTTCGGTGTTCAAGGGAATTCCCTTTGCTGCTCCGCCCGTCGGAGAAAACAGATGGAAGGCTCCTCTGCCCGCAAAGAACTGGGAAGGTGTGCTTGAAGCATATAAATTCGGACCCATTTCCATGCAGGATGTACCCGGTCTTTCCGATGACATTTACGTTCGCGACTGGCATGTGGATCCCGAAATCGATATGGATGAAGACTGTCTTTACCTGAATGTATGGACCAACGCCAAAAGTGCTGACGAAAAACTTCCGGTTCTTGTCTGGTTTTTCGGAGGCGGATTCCAGTGGGGATATCCTCCCGAGATGGAATTCAACGGCGAAAACATTGCCAAAAGAGGCGTAATCGTGGTATCGGTCAACTACCGTCTCGGTGCCTTCGGTTTCCTCGCACATGAAGATCTTTGCAAAGAAAGCCCCGAAGCACCTACCAACTTCGGTCTTCTCGACCAGCAGGCAGGCATCAAATGGGTTAAAAGAAATATTGCCGCATTCGGCGGCGATCCCGACAATATCACAATCATGGGACAGTCCGCAGGCGGCGGATCCGTATTTTCGCATCTTACCGGTTCTTCTCAGGGACTTTTCCAGAAAGCCGTAATCATGAGCGGTATCATCGGATTCCCTTATTTTGACGACTTTGTAATCATCCCGAGATCCTTTGAGGATGTTAAGGCAAAGGGTGCCGAATTCATCAAGTCCCTCGGTGTGGAAACAATCGAAGAAGCAAGAAAACTCGACGCTTCTTTTGTTCGTGACAAAGCATCCGAATTCAGAAACAAAAACGGTTTCTTCTTCTGCCCTTCGGTAGACGGATGTTTCCTTAAAGAGGATCAGACAAAAGCTTTCCTTGAAGGAAGACATGCTCACGTGCCCATGATGGCAGGAAATACAAACGATGAATTCAAAAGCTACATCACGGCTGAAAATGATGAGGAATTCGAAAAAAAAGCAAGAGAAATATTCGGTGACAAGGCCGACAAATTCCTTTCTTTCAAAAATGTCTATGAGAAAAACGGCAATCAGTACGCTGAAGCCAACGGCATAGAATGTGCCACAAAGGGAATTTTCGAGCATAACGACAAGGATTGCTTCTATTATCTTTTCAATCCCGATATTCCCGGATGGGACAACCCCGGCACTTTCCACTCGGTAGACCTCTGGTTCTTCTTCGAGACACTCGGACTTTGCTGGAGACCTTTCGTCGGAAGACATTTCGACCTTGCAAGACAGATTTGCAATTACCTTACAAACTTTATTAAGACAGGCGATCCAAACGGCAATGATGCCGACGGAACACCGATGCCCGAATGGAAGGCTTATACCGCGGAGAACAAAGCGGGAATGGAATTCACTTCAAACGGTCCCGTTCCCACTGTTCGCGACAGCGAATTCGGCGAATTCATCAAAGAATGGCTTAACGAAAAAGGACTTGAACGATAAAACCCTTTTACGATTGAGATTCGAAAGGAAAAGTTATGAAACAGGCTTTTAACCCGTATCTTCCCTCATATGAATATACTCCCGACGGAGAACCCCATGTGTTTGGCGACAGAGTATATGTATACGGTTCGCACGATCGATTCGGCGGACACTTCTTCTGCCAGAACGATTACGTCTGCTACTCGGCAAGCGTTAACGATTTGAAAGACTGGAGATACGAAGGAGTAATCTATACAAGAGGCGACGATCCTTTAAATGTCAAAGACAACATGTGCCTTTACGCACCCGATGTGACAAAAGGTCCCGACGGAAGATATTATCTTTTCTACGCACTCGACAAGGTATCCAATATTTCGGTTGCAGTCTGCGATACTCCCGCGGGAAAATATGAATTTTACGGATATGTTCACTACGAAGACGGCACAAGGCTCGGCGAAAAAGGTGAAGAACATCAATTCGATCCCGCAGTAATTACCGAAGGCGATACCACTTATCTTTACACCGGAGGCGTATGTGCCAAAGGCGACAAGAGTGTACATGGATCAATGGTTACGGTGATTGGAAGCGACATGCTTACGATTAAGGAAGCTCCCAAGTTCCTCGCACCTTCTCCCGAATGTGCAATGGGAACCGACTATGAAGGTCACGGATTCTTTGAAGCTTCGTCAATCCGCAAATTTGACGGAAAATATTATTTTGTATATTCTTCGGAAGTCATGCATGAACTCTGCTACGCAACAAGCGATTATCCCGACAGAGACTTTAAATACGGCGGAGTAATCGTAAGCAACTGCGATATCGGAATCTCAACATATAAAAAAGCAGAAGAGCCGGCAGCATACGGTGCCAACAACCACGGCGGACTTTGTGAAATAAACGGAAAAAGATATATTTTCTACCATCGTCAGACCAATAACGACTGGTATGCGAGACAGGGCTGCGCAGAGGAAGTTAAATTCCTTGAAGACGGAAGCATTCCTCAGGTTGAAATCACATCCTGCGGTTTAAACGGCGGACCTTTATCGGATACCGAGGAGTATCCTTCATATATCGTCTGCAACATGTATACCGATAAAGAGCGAATCCCTTATGTCGGAGGACATCACGTTCCGAGAGTCACTCAGGACGGAAAAGACGGCGAGGAATGCACGGGATACATTTACAACATTGTCGAAAATACGACATTGGGATTTAAATATTTTGATTTTAAGGGAGTAAAAGGAATAGAACTCGACGTTTGCGGATACGGCAAGGGCGACTTTGAAGTCAGAACATCGCCGGAAGGTCCCGTACTTGCAAAAATAGGAGTGGATTTTGAAACAGTCTGGGTAACCTATAAGGCAGACTGCAATATCCCCGACGGTGTGGCTCCGCTTTACCTTAAATACACAGGCTTCGGAAACATGGGTCTTAAATCATTCAGATTCATTCATTAATTTGCTTACATCCATTGGCTAATCGCATAAATTATAAAAAGGACTGTTTTTTACAGTCCTTTTTATTTGCTACCCTTTAATCATTATCATGCCGGCCATCGTACCGCGCTTTCCTTTTTGAGCCCTGTGCGAGAAGAGCACATCGTTGTTGCAGCAGGTACAGAGTCCGGAAATGCTTATGTGCTCGGGAAGTATTCCCGAATACGCGAGCGTGCCGAATATGATGCGGCTTAAATCTATATCGAATTTATCGTCTTCTTTTTCGAAATACCATGCGTCATCAAGATAATCGAATTCAATGAATTCTTCGAAAACATCTCTGCTTACTTCGTAGCAGCACATTCCGATGCAGGGTCCGATGCCTGCATAAATATCCTCGGGTCTGCATCCGTATTCTTCGACCATTTTTTCAACTACTTTTGCAGATATCTCCTGAGCCGTTCCTTTCCAGCCCGAGTGTGCGATGCCGATTGCCTTCTTTACGGGATCGACGAAAAATACGGGAACGCAGTCGGCACAGGTTACAGTGATGGCAAGATTGGGTTCGTTGGTCACGAGTGCATCGATATTGACGTAATTAAACGGCTTTAATATTCCGCATCCTGCATCTTTTCTGGTGGCTACTCTTACGTTGTTGCCGTGGTTTAAATTGCCGATTACGACATCTTCGAGCTTAATTCCCACCGCCTTGGTGAAAAGCTCGTAGTTTTTCATGATGTTTTCTTTGGAGTCTTCCGTCTTTATCCCCAGGTTCATCGAAGAATAATATCCCTCGCTCACGCCGCCTTCTCTTGAAGAAAAAGCATGCGTCAGGAAATCGAACTGTTCGAAATCCGGAAAAGTATAATACATAACCTCATTGTTATAGTTTTCTTTCATAATCCCCTCTTTTGACTTTTATGAAAAAAGCCCACGATTTAATTTTTGGCGGCTGATGCAGGCAAGCAACATACTCAGGCACCCTTACGGCACCCGGAAGATTCCTCTTAGTGCTGCTTCGTTCCCGACCTGACACGGTTCGTGGATTTCCGCCGCGTAAGACCCAAGCAGCCGCTTACCTGCAGCAACCGCCATAAAAAAATCATAGGCGAATTTGAGTATATAGATTTTACGCCTGATTGTCAATAAAAGGCCCTACAATATTTTCTCCATGCCGATCTTTTGAGGCTTTAATCCCATGGCCTCGTAAAATTTCATCGCACCCGGATTGCATGCCCAGACATTGAGTGTGATATTGTAAAAACCGGACTGTTTTGCATATTCCGAAACATGCTCGTAAAGTTCTTTTCCCACATGTCTGCCTCTAGCGTTTTCATCGACACAGATATCGTCTATGTAAAGAGTCTTCACATCCGTGAGAACCCTGTTTTCTTTTTGCTGCATATGAATGCAAAAAGCATGTCCGAGTACCCTGTCGTTTTCGTCGGCATAAACAAAAACCGGTGTTTCGTCATCTGCGATTATCTCTTCAAGCTGTTTTTCGTCATACTTTGTGGTCGGGCCCTTGAAAATATCGGGTCTGCCGTTGTGATGAACCATATCAACCTGAATGAGCAAATCCATTATTGCGGGAATGTCTTTCTTTTCTGCTCTTCTTACCATTTTACAACCTTTCTAAGCCGGATTTTTCGCCTCGGCTTGTTTTCATCCTGCCCGGATTCGGGCTACGGTTCCATATCAACCGTCGGAATTATCTCTTTTACTCCGTCCTTCGTGTAGACCCTGTAACTAAATCCCATCCACTTATACACCCTTCTCCATCCGATATCCTGAGAAGGTTCATAAGATGCATATGCAAGGATTACAAATACTTTGTCTTTAATCTTTTGTGCATCTTCAAATACAGTGACTGCTACTCCGGATTCCTGATCAAACGGATACTCGGGAATTAAGCCCTCATCCACGACCTGATAACCGAAAGGTGCTTCAAACTCAACCAGATCTCCGAATGTTTTTGAAGAAAGACCTGCTTCTTTGTCGGGATCCTGAGGAGTATATGCAACATCTCCCGTATCATCGAAATATGCATACGGTTCAGAGGGTTCTTCGTATCCGATTGGAAAGCCTTTTTCGACAAATTCCCCGGAATCCTCTTTTTCACTTTGAACTTTAACAAGACAGTAATCCGAAACCTCAACGGCAGTTCCGTCAAACCAGGAGATTCCGACATAAATGCCGTCCTCCCCTTCAAGAAACTGTGCCTTCATGGGATATCCGTATTCATCAAATTCAGAAGCATCAAAACTGAAAAGAGTATATGTATTCTGTGTTTCGCTGTCGAGCTCCCTTATGATAATCTCGTTTCCGTCCGAAGAATTGCTTAATGAAGCGGTGTAAAAATCATTTCCGATAAAGCCGCTTCCAAAGATATCTTCAAATTGAGATGTCTCCAGATAATTAAAATAGAAAGTTCCGTCGCAGGTGTAATTTTCCCCGTAATCGAAATTGCTGATTGCAAGGAGTGTGTTGTTCTCATTTATACCCCGAATATATGAATAGTCGGTTTCTTCCGTGTAGCTTTCCAGGCCGCCGCCGTTAGGCCAGTATCTCTCGATAAATCTCTGACTGTCGTAATCGTTTGCAACAAATTTTTCGCTGTAAAATCTTCCGTCAAGGTAATACAGCTCTCCCGCATTTCCGTCAACGCAGGCTATTCCGGTCTCTCCCGTAGCCAAATCGTAATATCCGATACAGCCCCCGTTTTGAAGATCGTTACTATTTAAAAACTCTCCAAAAGGAGCATAAACATCTCCTCCGATTGCAAGTTCCGTATAGTATCTGAAATAAACGACATTGCCGACTCTGACAAAATAAGAGCCGTTGTTTTCAATATCGTTTGTAGCACAAAACTGAATACATACTTCTCTGCTTGCGCCATCCGGTGTTGATATCGGAAAGCCGCCTTTTATTGCTGCTGTATCGTCGGGTTCGCAAAGCACACAAAGAGGCACATCATCTTTGGTTATTCTCTCAAATTCAACCGAATCTCCGGTATATGAATCCGCAGGAAGAGGAGTCGATCCCGATATGACAAGACTGTCTTTATCAACTTTGTAATCGAATGAGAACTGTTCCGGTGCGCAGGTTGAAATATCTGCCTGAATTAAACTTACATGGGATGCGTCAGCCGTAAATTCACCCATTGCCAGAAATACTTCCCTGCCGGATTCTTTCTGATAAACCGTACTTTTATTTTTTCCGTCTTCTTCCTTAAATTCGATGTATCTCGGCTCTGCAGAATATTTTTCTCTCCATATGCCGTAAAGATTCTCATCGGGAGCACCGGAGAGATTTTCAAGATACTCTGAATAATCCTCAAAAAAGAACCCTTCGTTTCCGTCACTCTTTTTAAGTTCGATATTTCCGCCCAGTTCCAAAGGATTGCCGTCAATACTGCTTATTTCGATTCCGTCATTTGTTAAACTGATTTTTCCTTTTACGGGCGAATGAAAATATTTGCTCATATTGGACATTACCGAAAAAGACATGCCGCCCACATCTATTCCGGTTGTGTCAGAGCTTAAGATATCGGACGAGTTAATCGGGAAAAGCTCGGTTGCCCAAAATGAATAAATGTCGCCACCTTCACTGTCTGTATAACCCACATTTGCATAGAGGTTGTCAAATACATTGTAAATCGAAACTTTTATACCGTCGCCGTATGAATCCTGACCGAAATAATCGCCGCAGATTCTCTCCGATAAAGAAGCGCCTGTAACGTTTGTTGTAACGTTACTATCGGAACTTCCGCCGTTTTCATTGTCCCCCGTATCCGGCTGAATGTTTGCCTGCGTGGTGGGATTGTCTTTATCTCCTTCATTTTGAGGAAGGAAACAAGCGCTCATCGATACCGTTAAAAATATTGAGGATAAAACACACATTCCTCTTTTCAAAGTTTTCTTCATTTTTCATTCTCCCTTAAAGAATTTCCTTTAACACATTTATTTGATTTTAATCGACATCTTCTCTTGTAATGTTTTTGGCCCATTTGTGGCTGTAAAAATGCTTAAATACCCAGGGCCATTTTACGAACTCATCCGTACAAAGCAGGAAATAAACCCACTTTACCGGAAGCTTTAATACAAATGCAGCAAAAAGACCGAGGGGAACAGCGTAACACCACATGTCTATCAAATCGCATTTGAAGCCGAATTTCGAATCGCCCCCGGCCCTGAATACTCCCGCGATAAGACATGTGTTTACGGATGTTCCGCTTATGTAATAAGTATTTATCAAGAGCATGAACTTAAGATAATCGAGTGCAGTAGGTGTCAAATCGGCAAGTTTTAAGGCTACCGGTGTCAGGCCTAACACTATAAGTCCGCCGATGATTCCCGTAACCACGGCAAGCCTGAGACAAATATGCCCTGCCTCGATTCCCTCGGACATATCTCCTTCTCCGAGTATTTGCCCGACGATTATTCCGGATGCCGAGCCTATGCCGTAACAAAGGACGCAGCCTAAATTTCTGACCGTATTGACTATTGAATAAGCAGCAACCGCATCGTCCCCGAAACGCCCGATTATGGCGGCATAAGTACTGAAAGCCACAGACCATGCAAGATCGTTTCCGATCGCGGGCATAGCCATCGTGAAAAAGTCATGCTCGAGGTTTTTATATCTTTTAAACATGGTCGAAAATGTAAGCCTTACTCCGGGCTTTAAGACTATCGATACGAAAAAGCATCCGACCATCTGAATGAAACGCGATACGGTAGTGGCAATGGCAACACCGATTACTCCAAGCTTCGGTGCCCCGAACAATCCGAAAATAAATACCGCATTCAGTGCAACATTACATACAAGAGCTATCGCTTCAAGCACGGTACTTGTGGATACTTTTCCGATGCATCGAAGAACCGACATATACACAGCCGAAACCGCCCAGAAAATAAGACCGGGCGCTATAAGAACCAGATACTTTGCACCTATTTCCACAAGGGTAGCGTCGTTTGTGTATATTCTCATAAGAATCTTTGGTATCGTAATACAAAGAATTGCACCGAGTGCAGCGACGGAAAGCGCAAATTTATAGCCGATTCCCTCAACCTTTTCTATGGTTTTAAGATCGCCTTTTCCGAAATACTGCGCGGAAAGCATGGCAATTCCGGTTCCTATTCCGTATAAGAACATAAAAAGAATGCCCACCATGCTGTTGGCAAGCGATACCGCACTTATGGCCGACTGTCCCACGTAATTGAGCATCAAAACATCGGCGCTGTTTACCGCGGCGTCGATAACGTTTTGAAATACTATGGGGAGGGCAACTACCCAGACTTTTTGATAAATTTTGCTTTTACTGTTCATTTTTTTCCTTATCGTACATTTTAGATTATAACACCTGCATCTGTTTCTAACTATAAATTCTTTAATTACAGGCCACGAAAACCTGCGGATGTTGACTTTTCAACATTGTCTTCTTATAATTTATTTGTTGAAGAAATCAACATTTGTGGCCTGTTTCGAAGAGAAAGGACGACTTTGACATGGAAGACAGATTCGAAAGATTTACATTTTCTATTTTTGAAATTGAAAAATGCTGGCACAAACTTACCGGCGACGAGATGGCCTCCTACGGATTGAAAGGTCCCCATTCGCTCTACCTTATCACCCTTGCAAAATACGAAGAGGGAATAAGTGCGACAAAGCTTTGCGAAATTTGCGGAAAAGACAAAGTGGATGTTTCGAGAATGATGGGCATTATGATAGAAAAGAACCTCGTTGTCAAAGAAGGAAATTACCGCAATAACTACGGCGGAGTTTACAAGCTCACCGATGCCGGAAAAGAAGCAGCAAAGAATGTCAAAAACAAGGTTCTCGTGGCCGTTGATGCCGCAAGCAAAAACTTATCCGAAGAAAACCGCGTGATTCTTTATGATGCTTTAAGCTTAATCTCAAACAACTTAAAAGTCCTTGTGCGCGACGGCATCCCCGACTCACCCTCCGGCGTTTCTTGAGATAAAACGGGATATATGCTATCATTCAAAAGATATTTTTTGGCCCTACGGGATTAAGAGAGAAAAGGTTATGGATAAAAAAGGCAGAATATATGTATGTCACACCTACTACCATGTGTTTGTGGCACTGCTTAAAGAATTCAATTTAGATAAAAACGAGCGATTTAAGGCCGATCTGGTCTTAAGTTTAATGTCCAACGACTTCGAAAATCTCTCCGAGCGTATTCTTGAAAACAAAGTTTTTGAAAACGTTTATCTTTTTGACGAAAAGAGAGAAACCTTTTTCCCCGAAGTAATGAAATACAAAGAGGATAAGGGCAATATCGTTTCGAATATGATTTCCCGAATCAAATTCACAAAGGAATTTGCAAAGGCCGAGGAAAAGTACGTACCCGTCGACTTTTCAAAATACAAAGAAGTCTATGTCTTTTGCGATTCCGATCCCATAGGTCTTTTCCTTAATCAAAAAAGAATCCCCTACCATGCTCTCGAAGACGGGCTCAATTATTTAAAGCCCTATACCCCCGTGCCCGCCAAGGCCGACAACAGGGGTGCTTTTGCACTTAAAAAATTCTTCAGCATGAACTTAAATCTTATTTTCATCCGCGACGGATACAGCAAATACTGTCTCGACATGGAAGTAAACGATTTAAGCGTCATCGATGATTCTTTCAAAAAATACAAAGAGGTTCCGCGTGCCGGCTTGATGAATGCGCTCGACTCCAAAGCCAAAGAAATCATGATGAGAGTTTTCGTTAAGAACTTCGACGAATTAAAAAAGCAGCTCTCAAATGTGAATTCGGACAAGAAAAACATTATCATTCTTACCGAGCCGCTGACCACGGATTTAAAGCAGAGAGAAAAGCTCTTCAGGGATCTTGTGAACGAATACTCAAAAGAAGGCACGATCTTTTTAAAGCCTCATCCGAGAGACGAACTCGATTACCCCACTGTATTTTCGGACTGCAAACAGTTTGACAGAACGGTTCCGATGGAGATTCTCAACTTCTTCGAAGACATACAATTCGACAAGGTCGTAGCCATATATACGCAGCTTGACGCTGTTCGTTTTGCAAAGGAAAAGGTGTTCCTCGGGCACGACTTTATGGATAAATACGAGGATCCCGAAATTCACAGAAAAAACAGGAAGTAAACGTATGGAAGAAAAGCTTTTAAGCATAATAGTACCCGTTTACAACATGAATCATGACGATAATCTCACCTTCTGCCTCGATTCGCTTATCAATCAGACAATAAAGAACTATGAGATTATCGCGGTTAATGACGCTTCCACGGATGATTCCCTGGGAGTTTTGATTGATTATGAGTTAAAATACCCCGGGAAATTCAAAGTAGTTACGTACAGCGAAAACAAAAGACAGGGCGGAGCCAAAAACGAAGGCTTAAAGGTTGCCTCGGGAGACTGGATCGGATTTATCGACAGCGACGACTGGATTACACCCGACTTTTACGAAAAGCTGATTAAAAAAGCGGAAGAAACCGGTGCCGATATCGTAGGCTGTGATTTAAATATCGTAAATTCACATACTTTCGAAGTGGGAAATATCGTAAAATGCAATGAAGAATCTCAATCGGGAATTCTTGATACGGATAAGAAAAGAAATCTTTTCCGTTTACCCGGAAGCATGGTTGTAAAGATCTATAAGCACAGTGTTATTAAGGAGAACAATCTCACCTTCCCGGAGCATATCTTTTACGAGGACAACTGCGCGGCGAGAGTCTGGATTCCTTATTTTACGCATTTTGAATATATAAACGAACCCAATTACTACTATCTTCAGCATGATTCTTCCACGGTACACACAATAACGAAGGAACGCTGCGAGGACAGAATCAAAGCCATGAATCAGATGTTATCCGAATTAAAGGAAAGAAATCTGTTTTTTACCTATGAACAGGAAGCCGAAGATGTCTATACAAGACTCGGATTCCATACAACTCTTTTTTCATACATGCTTGGATGCAAGGATAAAAAGTTAAGTTTCGTGAGCAAACTGAAAGATGATTTTATCATGAAATTCCCGAAATTCAGAAGCAATAAATATTACAATGTTTCGGACAAGGAAGAAGAAAAGATGGTGAACCTTTGCATTAAATCACCCTTTATTTTCTACAATTACTATTCACTTCTTTGGAAATACCGCAATTTAAAACAAAAATAAAGGAGCAAAAAAAGCCGACATGAACGTACGAATAATATGTGACTCATCAGCAGATGTCAGCGAAGAAACCAGGGAAAAAATCACCGTAATCCCTTTAAATCTCTATATCGGTGATGAAGAATATCTTGACGGAGTAAACATCACTTACAAAGAATTTTACGAAAAGCTTATCGAAAGCGATGAGCTGCCCCATACATCACAGGCCAATCCCGAGACCTTCAGAAGTGTATTTGAAGATGTGGAAAAAAATGACGAAACAGCCGTTTTGATTACTCTTTCATCCACTCTTTCGGGAACATACCAAAGCGCCTTAATCGCCGCTGAGGATTATGAAGGAAGAATATTTGTCGTAGACAGCAAAAATGCAACAATCGGATCGGGAATCCTGGCAGAGCTTGCGGTCAGACTCTCAGAAGAAGGTTTGAGCGCCAAAGAAATCAGCGACAAATTAAATGAAGAAAAAGAAAAAATCTGCCTCATGGGAATCGTGGATACCCTCGAATATTTAAAGCGCGGAGGCAGAATCTCGGCGACCGCGGCTTTTGCGGGAGATATGCTCGGAATCAAGCCCGTTCTTCGTATAAAAGACGGAGAAATCGTAATACTCGGAAAGGCCAGAGGCTCAAAGAAAAGCAACAACCTGCTTGTGACTGAAATAGAAAAGACCGGCGGAGTAGATTTCTCCAAACCCGTTATGCTCGGGTATTCCGGTCTTGATGATTCTTTACTTAAGAAATATGTCGAAGACAGTCGCTTCCTCTGGGAAGAACATCTCGATGAATTAAAAGAAGCATGCGTCGGCAGTGTCATCGGAACCCATCTGGGACCGGGCATTGTAGCCGTTGCCTTCTACAACAAATAAATATTATTCCAGTTTCAGCAATTCGGAAAACGAATATCGGCTGTCGGTCGCGGCTTCCTCAAGATTAATGGTGTAGCTTCTCGTCTGGCAGCCGTCTTTTTTTAATGTAATGACAATGGTGCCGATTTTCTTGGTAAAGCTTACGGGAACCACTCCCATGTAATTGCCGTCAAGATAGAGCTCCGCACCCTGGGGAGCATCAATATAAACCTTGGCCTCAGTCGTGTTCTCGGGAGGATTGGAATCCGTGGTTCCGTTCTCGGTATTGTCCGTTACCGTAGTGGAATTTGAATTGTTGTTTGTATCGGTCGTATTCGTATTGTTGCCTGAATTGGTATTCGTGTTCGTATTGTTGTTCGTATTGGTATTATTGTCGTTTGAATTTTCCTTTGAATCCTTGTCTTTGTCGGAATCGTCTTCAAGTTTGGTAAGCTTAAAGGAAACATCCGCAGAGGGGGAACCGACCGAGATGTATTTGGAAAGCGTCTCGTATCCGTCGGCTCTGACGATGAGTTCATGAATTCCGTATTCCATCTTTACGGGCTTATTTACATCGTTTATCTTTTCCCCGTCTATATACAAAGCCGCATCCGAAGGAGTAATAGAAAAATTGACGGTACCGTAATTTTTCTTAATCTCTATGTCGCCAAGATCCACATGCGCTTCCTGATTTCTTCCGACCGTAACTTCTTTTACGGCGCTCGTTCCGTCTTTGCTGATTAAAATATTGTATCTGCCTTCGGGAACGGTAAGAACCATGCCTTCTGTAATCTTTCGGATATCCTTTTCAATCTCTATAAAACCGTCAATAAAATAGCTGTCGTTATCCAATGATACAAAGCCGTGTCCCTTATCCACATTGATGCTGTAAATCACATGGTCAATGCCGTGAATCGTAAGAATGTCGGTGTCCGCTATTTCCAAAACATCTATATTTTCTTTGCCCGAGCAGACAACAAGATTTTCATCAAGCTCGTACTTGTCTCCGAGGTACTCGAGTCTTGTCGCGGAATTGTAAAACTTAAAGCCCTCGACATTTGAATATGCAAAATAATCCCCCGAGATCTCAAGAGATTTAAGCTGCTTTTCCTCGCGATAAAAAGTAATATCGCATATCTGTCCCGCACTTACCTGACTTCCCGTAATCGAACCTTTGTATCTGTCCGTAAAAAATGTGAGATTATCGTAAGTAAGTGTATATCTTAAGCCCGTTTCGAGGTTTTGGAAAGTAAAAGACTGATTGCCTTTTCCGACAGAAACCACAATGCAGGTATCGGAATAAACAAACTTCGAGGCCTGCTCAATCTCTTCCTCTCCTGTGGAAACAGGCACATTGACACCGGTATTCGGTGTACAGGATAAGAGAAAAAGAAGAGAGACGGATGCAAATATTAAATTGATAAAAGCATTTGTTTTTTTCATCAATTTCAGTCAAAACCTTTTATTGTTTAACATATTTTTCAAGCAGATACTCTTTGTTGTTATGCTCGGGATTGTCAATTACGTCTTCGAGCATTTTGTTTAAAATCTCACCGAGCAAAGGACCGCTTGGGATACCGTTGTCGATTAAATCCCTGCCGCCGACAGCCAGGTCTTTGAGTCTTACGCATTCCTCATTTTTAACGATTTCTTCGTAATCGGCGATGTTTCTGTTAAGCCTTGCGATTTTCTCTTCACGCATGTAATCGCTTTGGGCATCAAGATCCGCTCTCCAGACTTTGAATATATCGGGGAACGCGTCCGCTCCGATTCGATTCATCGCACGGCGCATAATCTTCGTTCCGCCTTCGAGTCTCTCGTCATGATATTTTACGAGAATCCCCACTCTGTCGATGGTATCGTTGTCGTATTTTAATCTTCGTAAAATCTCTTTGGCTTTTTCCGAGGATTTAATCTGGTGTCCGTGAAAATGATCGATTCCGTTTTCATCCGTCTTAAGGCACTCGGGTTTTGCAATGTCGTGTAAAAGCATCGTTAACCTTAAAGCCTTGGTTTTCTCGATATTTTCAACGGATTTTATGATATGATCTCCCACCGTAAAACAGTGATGAGGGTTGTTTTGCTTGGTCTCAAAGCATTTGTCGAGTTCGGGAATAAACTCTTTGGTAAGTCCCGTCTCGTATGCGGTCTTTAACATGGCGGGATTATCCGATAAAAGGATTTTGTTTAACTCGGCCTGTATTCTCTCCGCACTGATTTTTGCCAGAGTATCCGAGAGTTCTCCGATGGCTTTGTAAGTCTCGTCTTCTATCCTGTATCCAAGCTGTGCCGCAAATCTTATGGCACGAAGAAGCCTTAACGCATCTTCGGTAAATCTTTCTTTGGCAACGCCCACACACCTTATGGTCTTGCTTTCAATATCCTCAAGACCGCCGAAGATATCCACAAGTCCGTCCGTATCATTGTATGCCATGGCATTTATCGTAAAATCCCGTCTTAAGAGATCTTCCTTAAGATTTGCGGTAAATTCCACACTTTTTGGATGTCTTGAATCCTCATATTCTCCGTCGATTCGATAAGTCGTGACTTCATAGGTTTCACGGCCCATAAGTACGGTCACCGTGCCGTGCTTAATCCCGGTGTCGACGGTTCTTTTGAATACCTTTTTGACTTCTTCCGGTTTGGCTGAAGTCGTGATGTCCCAGTCGTTCGGAACGCGTCCGAGAATACTGTCTCTAACACACCCTCCCACGGCATAAGCTTCAAATCCGGCTTTTGTCAAATCGTCTATTATTCTTTTTACATTTTCCGGTAAATCTATTTTCATTATTTTAAATCAAGCTCCACGGGACAGTGATCCGATCCTAAAATGTCGGCATGTATCTTGGCATCAACCATTCGGTCTTTAAGTTTTTCGGAGACCACAAAATAGTCAATACGCCACCCTGCGTTCTTTTCTCTGGCCTTAAACATGTAAGACCACCACGAATATTTATCCTTTTCGTCGGGATAAAAGTATCTGAAGGAATCTATGTATCCGCTTTCAACGACTCTCGTAAAGCACTCTCTTTCCTGATCGGTAAATCCCGCATTCTGATGATTGGTCTTGGGATTTTTAAGATCTATTTCCTTGTGAGCCACATTCAAATCGCCGCAGTAAATGACGGGTTTCTTTTCCTCAAGTTTTTTGATATAGGAAAGAAATGCCTCTTCCCAGACCATTCTGTAATCAAGTCGTGTAAGCTCTCTCTGGGAGTTTGGAACATAAACGCAGATAAAATAAAAATCATCGAATTCGGCTGTGATTACACGGCCTTCATGATCATGCTCTTCAATGCCTATGCCGTAAGTTACGTTTAGGGGCTCTTTCTTTGTAAATAAAGCGGTTCCCGAATACCCCTTCTTTTCGGCATAATTCCAATACTGATGATAACCCGGAAGGTCCAATTCAATCTGCCCTTCGGAAAGTTTAGTCTCCTGCAGGCAGAATACATCGGCATCGATTTCTTTGAAAAATTCCATGAAGTTTTTGCCCATGCAGGCTCTTAATCCGTTTACATTCCAAGAGATAAATTTCATTTATTGTTTCCTTTAAAAGATAATCTTTAAACCTGTAAATATTATATTACTTTGCAATACTTCTTTTCAATTATTCTTATTGGAAGCTCTTTACTGCTTTTCTTAAATACTTTTCTTCCTATTTTCCGGATTCCGTGGATATTCTCTTAATCCATTTTTGGCTTCTAAGCCTAAGGAACGACCAAATGGTCTTTACTATCTGGTCGGATTTAAGGCAGATATAAATCCAAAAAGGCGGAAGTTTAAAATAAAAGCCTGCAAGAATTCCAAGCGGAATTGCCAAAATCCAGAGCATGATATTGTCGGCAACCATCAAAACCGTGGTATCTCCGCCGCCGCGAAGCACTCCTTTGGTCATGATGCTGTTTGTACCCTGAAATACGACGATTAAACAAATCGCATTCATAAGCTGTTTTGCGATTCTCGCGGTTTCGGGACTAACATTATCGTAAAATCCTATAATCAGGTCGCTAAAGAGGAATATAAACAAAGCGGAAAGTGAGCCGAGGATAAGTCCGAGAAAAAAGAACCTGTATCCCTGCTTCATGGTCTTTTCCCTTTTGCCCTCTCCAAGCGTAATACCCGTAATTATCGCACCCGCCTGGCTTACTCCGGAGATTACGACATTGCTTAACTGCTGCGTGACGCTCGTTATCGCATTGGCTGCCGTGAAAGTCTCTCCAAGATGCCCGATTACCATGGCGACGGCATTGGTACCAAGCGCCAGAATTCCATCGCTTATAAGTACGGGAATGCTGATTCTTACATATTCCCAGAAAAGGGAACCTGTCTTCATTATCATATCTTTTATCCTGAAACCGATCTTTTTGTCAGCAAACAAAAGATATCCGATAATCATCGTAAATTCAAAGATTCTTGCAATAAGCGTACCGAGTGCCGCGCCCGCAACTTCCATTTTGGGCGCTCCGAAATTACCGAAGATAAAGGTATAATTCATTACAAGATTAATGAAAAACGCACCAATTGAAACAACAAGCGGATAAAAAACCTGTCCGACACTTCGAAGAACGATTGTTGCAACCAAAGACAGTCCTACGAAATAATATGTAATAACTGACATTCTGAAATAGTCGACTCCGAGTGCGATAATCGGCTCTTTGTCCGTGTAGGTACGCATTATAAGATCCGGTATAAAAAATGTGGCGAGCGCAAAAAGCGTGGCAAGAAAAATATCAAGCCTTAACACAAGGCAAACCGTCTGCTTTAGGGCTTTGCCCGCCTTTTCTTTTTCCTCATCTCCGGCTGTTGAATTCTTTATGCCCCAGTATCTTGATACAAGGACGGACGCTCCCATTCCGAGTCCCATGCAGAATATCTGGAACACGCTTATAAAAGAGTTCGCAAGGGATGTGGCGGAAAGCGAATTGTCTCCGAGTTTTCCGACCATCATCGTATCAAGCATGTTTACTCCGATGGTGATAAGACTCTGAAGCGCTATCGGCAGCGCCAGCATAAATACTTTTTTATAAAAATTTATCGATTCGTCATATCTGCTCATGGAAACCTACTTCTCATCCACGACCTGGAAGATTATGAATTTTAAATAGTAGGATTCATCGGCAGCCCAAAGGATGGGATGATCGGGCGCCTGAGTTCGGAATTCGATTTGTTTAAGTCTTCTTCTCGAACTCTTTGCAGCCTGAAGAATTGTCTGCATGAAAAGGTCTTCCGTCATGAAATGCGAACATGAACAGGTGGCGAAAAATCCGCCGTCTCTGACAAGTTTCAAACCCTTCATGTTGATTTCACGATATCCTTTTATCGCATTTTTTGTCGCTTCTCTTGATTTGGTAAAAGCGGGAGGGTCGAGAATTACGATATCGAATTTCTCTCCTTCTTTTTCAAGTCTCGGAAGCTCATCCAAAACATTGGCACATCTGAAATGTGCTCTGTCTAAAAGGCCGTTGTTTTCGGCATTAAGCGTAGCCTGCGATACGGCAAATTCCGATATGTCAAGGCCGGTCACATCAGTGGCGCCTGCTCTTGCACAGTTAAGGGCAAAAGTACCCATATGGGTAAAGCAGTCAAGGACCTTTAGTGTTCCTTTTCCGCCTAAATTCTTTTCATTGGAAAGAACGCTTTTACAAAGGCGCTGCATCGCAAGGCGGTTGTATTTCTGGTCGAGGAAAAATCCGGTTTTCTGACCGTTTACCACATCAACCGTATATTTGATTCCGTTCTCGCTTATGGGAACATTGGTATCGAATTCATCGCCGATAAAGCCTTTATGAAGATACATACCCTCTTTTTTTCTGACCGGAGCATCGGATCTTTCATAAACGCCTTTTATTTCAATTCCGTCTTTTTTTAAGACATCCTTTAATTCTTCGATTATTGTCTCTTTATACTGCTCGATTCCCAATGAAAGCGACTGAACTACCAACACATCGTTGTACTTATCAACAGTAAGTCCCGGCAAAAAGTCGGCTTCGCCGAAAATAATTCTCACCGAATTGAGATTGTCGTCTGTTTCGGCATTCATCACGGATTTTCTTAAATTCCACGCATCCTCAACCCTCATTCTGAAAAACGAGCGGTCAATCTTTGTATCTGCGTTTCTTGAAAGAAGCCTTATTCTTATTTTTGAATTATCGTTAATAAAGCCCTGACCGAGAGTTATCCCGTCATTGTCTTTTACCGTGACGATATCTCCGTTTTCGTAATCAGGCGCGATGCTTTCGATTTCGTTGTCAAAAACCCATGCTCCGCCGGCTTTAAGAAGTCTTCCCTCATTCTTTTTTAATGTAACCACAGGATTCATTTTATATCTTTTCCTTCTTACCAAACCTGCCGTCTACACTTCAAAGTCAAAACAGCTTCTTATTTTTGTAAAAGGTCTTACCTTTTCGGTAGCTACTTTTACATGCTCGGGATGAGTCGAATATCCCTTAAGAGCATCCTCGTTTTCAAATGTCGAATCAAGCATAAGATCGGCATTTGAAGATTCAAGGCCGTTAATCTCAACCTTGATTTCAACGATTCCGGGAACCTTTCCCTTTAATCCTTCAAGGCCTTCCTTAATGTTCTTTTTTATATTCTCTTTTTCAGCATCCGAATATTCTTCTTTAAGTGTCCAGACAATAATATGTTTTACCATTTTTATATTCCTTTCAAATTGATTTTTATGAAGCTTTTTCATTCGCACAATCAAAATTATAAGTTTTTTTAAATCATTCGGCAAGAACAGACAACGGTGGTGTCTGAAAGAAGGTGTGTTATAATTAAAAAAACACACCAAGGATATAAAAAGGATACATCATTTATGTAACATGAATGATGAAATGAGGGTATAAAAGATGAAATACAGGATGCTCTGTGTTGAAGATGACAGCCAGATAAGGGAAATAATCGAAGATTATTTTACGGCCAAAAAAGAAAACGAATTTGACATCACTCTCGCCAAAGACGGTCTCGAAGCCAAAGATTTACTCGAAGAAAACGAATTCGATATCGTACTCCTTGATGTAATGCTTCCGCACCTCGACGGCTTTTCAATCTGCAGATTAATACGTAAGAAAAGCGATGTCCCCGTAATCTTTTTGACGGCAAGAACCATGGAAGAAGACGTTCTTCTCGGGTTCGAGACAGGTTGTGACGATTACGTGACCAAACCTTTCTCGCTGGCAACTCTGTATGCCAAATGCATTGCTCTTTTAAACCGCGCCAAAGGTACCGTTTTAAACGAAACTTCGACCATCGGGAAAATCAGTATCAATTACAATTCGATGGTTGTAACTGTGGATGGCTCAATCATTGAACTCCCACCCAAAGAATACGAACTTCTGGCTTATCTTTTCAAACACAAAGACTGGGTAATAAGCCGCGAAACACTTCTTAATTCCGTATGGGGATATGATTTCGAAGGCGGCGAACGCGTTGTCGACAATCATATCAAAAAACTTCGTAAAAACTTGGGCAGTGCAGGCGAACAGATCAAGACCGTCATTTCAAAAGGATATAAAATAACGGAGGCATAAATGAAAAAACGAAAAACCTTTTTAAAAGTATTTATCGGGAAATTGCTTATATCTGTTCCGATAATGCTTATCATCATAATAATCTCTTCCTGTGCATTAAATCGTTATTCCGAATCTGTCTTACTGGAAGCAATGGATTACTGCACCGAGCCGTCGCTTGAAAAGTTTTTGCAAAGCGAAAAAGATTCAACTTTATCGGAAAATTGCAATTACCTTAAATTCCGTATTAACCTCTGTTTGGAGTCCACACTCGCACAATTTCCCGGACTCAAAGGATATATGTACGTCAACGATTCCGACAGCATTTTAATAATGGATACCTCACCCGCATGGTCATTAATGCAAACCATCAGAGATGAGAATTATGAACTTCAAAAAAGAAACGTATACATTTGCGATTATGAGACTCTCTGCAGATTTGAAGAAGCCAGGGAAGTAATTGAAAGATACAACGAGCAGTATGATTCTACTCTGCTTGAATTCCTGACACCTCATAAAGAAACCTTTGAATCCATAGAAATACTCGAAGGATATGTAGATGAGGAAACCCTTAAGGTTTATCCGACAAAAATAGAAATAACCACAGAACGCATTCCTTCCTGGGCCGGAGCCTTAAACGAGACCGGCGAATTTATAACCGATGTCAAAACAATCAGTATGCCGCTTGAAAATACCGAGGGCCTGGTATCTTACAGATACGATACCGAAACATATACCATGTATTTAAACGGGGAAGAGATACACGGAATACATCTTACTACAGGCAGAAATCTGTCTCTCGACGACTATCAGAAAATTGCACGAAGACCGTTTTCACACCATTTGACCAGGACTGTAAATTATACGGATGCTTCAGGAAATGAATATGTTATAACCATTAAGTTGACTGATGATTTTTTGAAAACTTATTTATCATTCATTGTTCTTTTTTCGATTGTTTATGTTCTGATTGATATAATTGTTTGTTTTATACTGTCCAATTTATCATATGGCAAACTTAAGGTTTTTTATCAGAATGAAGATTACAGAAAAGCTCTCATGAGCTCAATGGCGCATGACCTTAAAACTCCGCTTACCGTTATGAGCGGCTATGCCGAAAACTTAAAAGAAAACATACAGACCGACAAGCGCGAACACTATGCCGATGCCATACTTGAAAACACCAATTACATGAACGGCATAATAACGGATGTTTTGGGCCTTGCGAAACTTGAAGAAAGCACCGCAAAAGACAGACTTGAAAAGATGGATTTTTGCGAAATTGCCGCAAAGCAGGCTGAGCGGATCAGACCTCTTTTGGAAGAGAAAAATATCACATTGTCGATTGACGGTTCCTTTAATCGAAAAGCCAACAGGGCTTCTCTTGAAAGGGTAATGGACAATCTGTTAAGCAACGCCTTAAAATATACAAAAGAAGGCGGAAAGATTAATATTTATTCCAAAGACACGCCTTTTTCCAAGCATGTGTTTGTGATTGAAAACACACCGATAGACGCTGTCAGCGTAAAGCCCTCCAAACTCTGGGAGCCATTCGTCAAAGGCGATGAAAGCAGAAGTGATAAAAGCGGCACCGGCCTCGGGCTTTCGATAGTAAAAAACATTTTAAACAACCTTGGATTTAAATCCCGGATTAAGATTAAAGACGGGTGGTTTAAAGTAATAATCAAATAATCTTTCTAAAACAAACGAATGTATCTGACAAAGATTCTCTAAAAGACAAAGTACCTGCCAAAACGGCAGGTACTTTTTTTGTCTATTTGCTTTCACTTTGTTCCTCTTTTTTTCTTTTTGCTGCTTCCAGGATATTTGCGATACTGTCTTTTTTAAGACTTTCAGGATTGTTTTCCTGTATGCTTTTCAACACAGCCTTATTGTTTATTTCATCTACCCGGGTTTCCTGATATAATTCCTCAAGATTCTCTGTTTTATATATATTATCAAGAAGCTGAACTGCCTTTTCTGATTGATTTATATTTTTAATATCCCCGTATAAATCACTGACTGCTTTTTCTATCTTTTCTCGACTTATCTTTTCGGACATAATTATTCCAATAACGTCCGAAATATCATATTTATAAAGCCTTAACGATGCCAGTTTCATTGCAGCAATATATTCCGGAGGCAATACCCTAACTTCAAGTATATTGGAAAAAGTCCTGTAATACTTCGAATATTCCCTGATCTTTTTCGAGTAAGAATCTGTTTTCTTAAAATCCTGATTAATCCAACCCATAGGAAGATTATTTCTGTTTCCGACAGTATTTATTGCCTCGTCCATTGCAGACGAAGCCAAAATAATGGCATCAATATCAGTAGTTGATTCCCTGAATCCATATTGAGAGACTATCGCCGCCCCGCCTACCATAATTATTTCAGCCGGAATATGTTTCCCGCTCTTTTTTTTATAGTCTTTTGCCAACTCGGCCAGAAGACTGTCTATATTATCCTTGGAAAATGTTACTTTATCCATTAAACTACCTCGCATTCAACAATATTGAATTCAAGGAATTCCGGAATGGCTTTCTTCTCGGTTTCCTTACTGAAGTCTTTATTTAATAATTTCTCAGAAAGCAGCATATCGGACGGATATACTTTCTTTTCCAGTTTATATTTTCTGATTTCATCATATTCCTCGCACTGAGGCAAATCGTTACGCCGACATAAATAATCAAGCATTCCGAGCATATAAAAAGATTCGATCTTCATATTCAGTTTCCAATAATAATCTATTTTCTTTTTTTCAAGAATGTCTATAATATATTCAACTTCGCCCATTCTGCCGACCAGATGGCATTGCTCACCTCTGAACAGTTCAAAAGAATAATCCTTTTCACATAATGTAATCATTTCATCAACAGTAAGGTTAAGGGCATCTGCAACCTTCTTCACTATCCCGAGAGAGCAATTCATTAAGTTCACTTTACCGTTAACCATGTTAAACACTGTAGGATATGCTACATTCGCTTCATTGGCCAATTTGTATATCGATATTCCTTTTTCTTCAATGTATTGCTTAATATTCATAATTATTACCTCTGATATTATTATATACGTTTCCGTATATATACGCAATATTATATATAAAATGCCACGTTGAATTATCTTTTATTTTCGGATATGATTGATAAGTCTTAAACATTTAATAAGCGAAAGGGCTTAAAATGACATTTAATAATTCCCCTGCATTTATATTCGATCTTGACGGTACATTAATAGATACCGAAAAATTATACAGAAAATACTGGCCAATGGCCCTTCGAGACTATGGATATGAATTATCCGATGAAAGGGCGTTAATGCTTCGTTCGCTCGGCCGTCCGTTTGCTCCCGCCAAGTTCAGGGAGTGGTATGGGGAAGATTTTGACTATAATCTGGTTCGTCAGCGAAGAAAAGAATATGTCGAAGGGCATATTGCAAAATACGGCGTGGAATTACGCCCCGGTGTGAGAGAAATACTGACCTTCCTAAGGGATAAAAAAATCACCGTCGCAATTGCAACGGCTACGGATTTGGAACGTACAACAAAATATCTTGAAATGACCAAAATATCCGAATTCTTCACGGATATTATCTGCGCCACCATGGTGAAATGCGGAAAGCCCTCACCCGACATTTATAAATATGCATGTGAAAAATTAAACAAAAAACCGTCCGAATGCTTCGCTGTCGAAGACGCTCCGAACGGTGTTAAAAGTGCATATGATGCAGGGCTTAAAGTCATCTTTGTTCCTGACCAGGCACCCTCTGATGATACCATCAAACCGATGATTTATGCCGAATTTGACAATATCGATAAATTAAGGACTCTTTTATAAAAACTTTCCTATTACTCTTTTGCTTTCGATTCCAAACGCAATAACCTGAACAGCCCATAATGCGCAGACGCAAAGAAGCGGGATGATTGTTATATCCGCTATCATTCCGAGGAATATTAAAACAGCTATCATTCCGATGCAGGTTTTACTTACTATAACAAAAGCCTTGTAGCTTGCAATTCCGACCTGCTTCCTTTCGGCTTCATCAAACCCTTCATACCACTTTTTCCCGAATCCGAAATCATAAAGGCTTCCCTTTTTCTCGGGGTTCATGATCTTTTCAAAATCCACGATTTTCTTTTGCATATAAAAGAACACAAAATTGTAAACAAACATAAACAGAATAGTTGCAACAAAAAAGACATCATAAAGTATATTCAGGATTCTTATTCCGTCATCCAATCTTCTTAAATTCCCGCGAATATTGTACACTGAGCAGCCGTATAAGAAAAAGAGATTGATAATCGCGAAGTTTATAAATGTTGCCAGAGAAGAAAGCTTTCTTTCAATTATATCCCAATTATCGTCCCTCTCTTCAACTTTGGCCCAAATTTTCTTTACAGATTTGAATCTTATTATGAAAGATATTGAAAAGACCAGCCCGGTTATGATTAAAAGCATCGAGAAAAAGATGCTTAAAATCTGTGTATTATCCCTGAAAAATCCCATGAAAACATCCAGTTTTTCTTCCTGAGAGGCCATGAAATATCCAAAGAAGCCGCCAAAAACACAAAGAACGACCAGGACTATAAAGAAAATCGGTTTTTTCTTGGAATCTTCTTTTTTTATCTCTTCAAGTTTCTTTTCCTCATTCATTGGCTTCTTCCTTTCCGTCATCCTTATACTCAAATAAATCTTCCACTTTAACGCCAAAAACCCCGGCCAATTTTAAGGCCAAGGTTACTGACGGAGAATAATCTCCTCTCTCTATCAAACTGATTGTTTGTCTTGAAACATGTACCATCGCGCCCAGCTCCTGCTGGTTAACACCTATACGCGCCCGATACTCTTTTAAATGATTATCCAGAGACATAGGCAACCCCTTATAATCAAATTTTATTTTATCCTTTTATCGCGGGTAATATCATTGACAGGTAGTTTATCACAAAGAGCACAACCATAGCTGCAACGAATATTATCATTCCGGGATTTCCCCAGGCGAACTTCATTCCTTTTTCAACCTGATCTTCCGTTCTTTGGATTTTGATTTTCTTTCTTACCAAAACGACAATCCATATTATGATTCCCACAAATGCAAGGAAACCAAGGAACGCGAACCAGCCGCATAATAACAAATAGGGAATCGATGCCATCATGGCTTCTGTCATCTGAGCCTGTAATGCGGTATCACTCGGATTTGCCAGAACCTGTTTACTTAATTCCGAGTATCTGTTAACAGCTTCATAATCCACCATTCCAAGAAGCGTAACCGAAACAACGCTGGTAGCAAGGTTCATCATCATATGGAAAAGGATTGTAATCCACACCTTTCCGGTACGTACGTAAACATAAGCAAAAATCCAGCCAATGAATGTAGCATAGAAGAACTGTGAAAAGTTACCGTGGAAAAGACCGAACATTAATCCGGAAGTAAATATTGCCACAAATTCTCCATACTTTACAACTCTGTCTATAAGAAACTTACGGAAAACAAGTTCCTCAACGATGGGAGCAAGAATACCGACTGTCAGGATTCTCCAGAAAGGATTGGATCCCATCATCAAATTACCGAGAGCGTTGGTATCTGCAATATTTACTCCAAAAGGACGTGTGGTTATAATTGTTAATCCGGTACCGAGTATTGCACCGACGAGTACGGCACCTGCCATCATAAGCAAAGTTACTATAAATTTCCCGAATCCGAATTTATTTTTCTCTGGAACTTTAGTATCCATTTTGAATATAAGCATTATCAATACAATAAGCAATGGAAAACCAATAAAGTATTCCGGAAAAATAATATTAAAAAAAGCGAACACACTTGAATTAACGAAACTCTCGGGAAGTACTTTTGTAAGAACGATATTGTTAAAGAGCTGAACTATCACCGCAGCCACCATAAACATTGCCGCGGAAAAAGCATATTTCGAATATGTCTTTTTCATTAAACTGCTGTTTTCCATCTGAAATTCTCCTTAAAAAAAGCTTATATAAATTTATTGTTTTTATTGTTTGACAACAAATTTTGTCTTTTTGACAACTTTCCTTGTCAAAACACAGTATAACGATGACAAAGAAAGTTGTCAATAATATTTTTTCAAAATTTTTTAATTCGTGAAAGAGCCCTAAAACAGGGACTTTTTCGAATTTAATTTCGCTTTATCGATAATAATTTATCGTTTATCGTTAATTTTTTGTTGACAAAGATAAATCCCGGTGTTATTCTTTGCTTGTAACAAGGAAAACTTCCGGAAAGTTTTTGAGTATAAATTTTTTAAAATATATCCGAATTTCCGCTTTGGATATTCAAAAGGAGATAACAATGAGTACAGAAAATGAAAAACTATTACAAATCAAAAAAAGTTGCAAGGGTGTTAAAACCGTATCGCAAATTCTTTTAATTATTTCAATCGTTGCTTTTACTTTGAGCGTTTTTATGGGAATCTTCTTTATCGCAGGTTCTTCAAAAATCGATCCGATTTTGCATGAGGCCGAATCTGACGGCACTCTGGACATTAAATTGGCTTTTAAAGGAATACAGATCGGAGCCGTCGAACTTCCCGATCCCGATGACTGGAGTTCTTCCGTTCCCGCCATACAGCAAAAATTCGATGAAGGATCATACAGCTTTATTTTCGGCGCATATCTATTTATCATATCAGGAGCCATACTTACCACAATCGTGATTCTTTGTCTTATAAGAAGTATCTTCAATATCATTCTTCAAGAGGAAACCCCTTTTTGCGACAAAGTTATCAAACGTCTTTTAATCACATTAATAGTGGCAACCGTATTCATCGGATTAACCATCGGTTGGGGCTTTGCAATCCTTGCGGGCTTTGTAACCTGGGGAATCATCACGATTATGGAATACGGCAAACAATTGCAGCTTCAGTCTGACGAAACATTATAACGGGAGGTTTTGCCATGGGAAAAATAATCTTAAGACTCGACCGTGTAATGGCCGATCGAAAAATATCACTGAATGAACTCTCGGAAAAAGTCGGTGTATCAAACGTCAACCTTTCCAAGATGAAAACCGGCAAAATAAGCGCCATCAGATTCTCAACTCTCGAGGCAATCTGCGATGCGCTCGAATGCCAGCCGGGAGACATCCTCGAATACAGCAAGGAGGAATAATGAAATGCTTGGTTCCCTCCTTATGTTAATATCCTCATTTCTGATTATATTGGAAATGTTTCCATAGATTCCGCGAACGTAAGATGAGATAGGATACTCCTCGTTCTTAAACCTCATCTTCGTCGCAAAGATAAAAAGGACGGTGTACCCGTCCTTTTTTAACGCATTCCCTCTAAGAGGTTATTTCACATTTTCAACTGATGTTTCTTTAGATGCCTGCACTTTCAGGATACAACCCTGTAAATGTTACTCCCGATTTTCACCTACAATCTCATTAAATGTTCTCCATGCAAGCATGGCGCATTTGACTCTTGCCGGCATATGCGAAATATCAATAAGAGCTCCGGCTTCCTCAAGTCTTTCGAGTTCTTCATCCGTAATCGTCTCTTTGATCATCCTCGAGAAGATATCCGAAAGCTCCTTGGCTTCTTCCACGCTCTTTCCTATTATAAGATCCAGCATCATATCCGAGGAAGCCTGCGATATCGCACAGCCGCTTCCCTCAAAGGAACCGTCCGTAATAATACCGTTCTCATCCACATTAAGATTCAAAATTATATCATCCCCGCAGCTTGGATTCACTCCCTCATGCGAGTACCTCGGTTGTATCATACCATGCTTATGCGACGGATACTTATTATGTTCCGTCAATATTTCATTATAAAACGTGCGATTTTCCATAACTTTTCTTTCCTTTAGAGAGCGTGCCCACGATGAAGCAGGGCTTGCTCCCGCATGCAATTCTTTACTATGAGGAGGGGACCGTATGTTTCACAAGTGGGTAATATGGATCCGTCGGTACTTAACGAGCTAAGCACAAAGTGCGAATGCGAGTTTAGTATCCGCTACGGAGACATCTTTAGCTAGAGCGTGCCCACGGTGAAACATGCGGTTCACTCCGCTTTTATACTTTGGTGGCGGGAGCAAGCCCGCACTTTTTAGTATCCCATCTTGGGGCGGACCGTGGCCAGAACCTTAAGGAAGGCGTCGATGTCCTCTTTGGTGTTGTAGACTGCGATGCTGGCACGAACCGTGGAGGGGATGCCAAGCAGGATGTGAAGAGGCTGCGCGCAGTGATGCCCGGCTCTTATGCAGATGCCTTCATCTGCAAAGATTGAGGCGATGTCGTGAGGATGAACGTCTGCGACGGTGAAGGTTAGTATGCCGTCGTGGCCTTCTGCATTACTGTCGCCCACAATCTCGACTCCTTCGATTTTTTTCATGCCTTCAAGGGCATAAGCTGTAAGTTCTCTCTCGATCTGCTCGATGGTTTCGAATCCGATTTCGTTTATAAAGTCGATGGCTGCGCCAAGGGCGTATGCATCGGCTGCGCTTACGGTTCCCGCTTCGAATTTGTGGGGAACTTCTGCGTATATTGTTTTGTCTTTCGATACGTAGTCTATCATTTCTCCTCCTTCAAGGAAAGGGGGAAGTTTTTCAAGAAGCGAATGTTTTCCGTATAAAACGCCTATTCCCATCGGTCCGTACATTTTGTGACCTGAAAATGCCAGAAAATCTGCATCAGAATCTTTAACGTCAGTCGGAATGTGCGCTACGCTTTGTGCGGCATCCACACAGATAAGTGTACCGTTCTCATGGCAGATCGCAGCAAATTCCTTTATGGGATTGATTCGACCGAATACATTAGAAATGCTTGCCACCGTAAAAATCTTTGTGTTTGATGTGAGTGCATTTTTTAAAGCTTCGGGCGAAATTACGCCTTCTTTTGTGCAATCCAAGAACTTTACCGTGGCACCCGTCTTTTCGCATATTTTCTTCCAGGGAAGAAAATTGCTGTGGTGCTCGCTCGTTGAAACCAATACTTCATCTCCCGCCTTTAAGGTGGATCCGAAGATATTTGCGGCAAGATTGAGGCTCTCCGATGCGTTTCTTGTGAATATTATCTCCTCAGATTCTTTTGCATTTATAAAAGAAGCGACCTTGCTTCTGGCTTCTTCATATGAGTCCGTAGCCAGAATGCTTAAATCGTACAATCCTCTCATGGGATTGGCGTTTCTTTTAAGATAAAAATCGCTGAGTGCATCGATGACGCTCTGAGGTTTTTGCGTGGTGGCACCGTTGTCGAGATATACAATTTTTTCATTATTGATAAGCGGAAACTCCGCTCTTATGTTTTCTTTGGTCATCTTCTTTGTTCTTTTCTTTGGATTAAAGTCGGCCTTTTCTTTTAAAATTTCGTTTTCAGTCGTCTTCCACGCCAAGGTACTTATGAACCAGCTTTGTGGTTTCTTCGTGATTGATTCTTTTAAGTGCGGTCTCGATTTTGGCGAAACTTAACATCTCGTGTATTTTTTCGAGGCTCAATCCTCTGGATTTAAGGTAAAAAACCGTATCCTCGTCAGGTTCGCCTATCGACGCTCCGTGCTCGCCTTCGACATCTTCTTCCGTGCAAAGAATAAGGGGAGCCGATTTGTTGATTACATCATCGTCAAGAAGCAGAACTTCCTCGCTTTCAGACCCTTTTGAACCCGAACATCCGGAGATAAAGTTGATGGTCTGTCTTGAATTTTTCTTTGTGCCCTCTTTTAAGACTCCGGCGGAAACTATCTCGGATTCAGTGTTTTGGCCTTTGTGATCCGCAACGTAATTCATGTCGAGAAATTCATCTTTTTCAAGAATATACGAAGTGTATGTATCAAAGGAAGAAGCGTCTCCCGTCAAATCCGCCTTTCCCTCAAGATAGGTTGCTTTATTGCCAAGCGAAACCGTTGTAAGAGAGAGGGATGCATCCTTGTTTACCACGGCATCCGATGTCACATAAAATCTTTCGTTATCCGAAAGCTTTACTATCGAAATGCTTAATTTCGTTCCGTCGTTTATCTTGGACTTTATTTTGACTTTCGTGTCTTTGTCCGATTTTAAAAATCTGAAGATGATATCTGAGTCTTCCTTCGCGTTAATGGTTATCTGCGCTCCGTCAAAATCCTCATCGAAATCATAAATGACGGGATTTGAACCCGATGGCTCGATGTTTATTTTTTTGATTCCCTCAAATATCTCTTCTGCACTCGATGCCCCGACATAATCGACATCATTTATATTCAAATGATTCCATGTGGGCACCGGAAGTATGTTTATTTTGGTACTTTCGTTTGCGTTCATTTATATTTCCTTCTTTTTATCCGATACTTCCGACCATTTCCATACGTATAAGATTGTTCATCTCAACAGCATATTCAACAGGCAGTTCCTTTGATACATTTTCAGCAAAACCGCTGACTATCAAAGCTTTAGCCTCCTCTTCCGACAAGCCGCGGCTCATAAGATAAAATACCGCTTCATCGCTGATTCGGCCGATTTTTGCCTCATGTCCTATGTCCGCATCTTTGGTACGGATATCCATTACCGGAATCGTATCGGATCCCGAAATGGAATCAAGCATAAGCGATGCGCATGAAACGGAGGATTTGCTTCCCTTTGCCTGAGGTTTGACTATTACTTCGCTTCTGAATGTATTTCTTCCGCCGCTCTTTGAGATGGATCTTGTATTCATATAGGAAGAAGTATTCGGTGCGTTGTGAATAACCTTTGCTCCCGTATCAAGATCCTGACCGTCACCGGAGAACGTAATTCCCGTGAATTCGCTGACTGCGCCGTCTCCGTTTAACACGCTTGTGGGATAAAGATAGGAAACATGCGATCCAAACGAACCGGAAATCCACTCAACCTTTCCGCCTTTTTCAACCAGCGCTCTCTTGGTGTTTAAGTTATACATGTTCTTGGACCAGTTTTCGATAGTCGAATAACGAAGCGTCGCATTCTCTCCTATATAAAGTTCCACGCAGCCGGCATGAAGGCTTGCGGCATAGTATTTGGGTGCCGAGCAGCCCTCTATGAAATGAAGATATGAATTCTTTTCTATAATAATGAGGGTATGCTCAAACTGTCCCGCGCTCTCGGCGTTAAGTCTGAAATACGACTGAAGGGGAATATCCACCTTTACGCCTTCGGGAACGTATACAAAAGAGCCGCCCGACCAGACCGCACCGTGAAGCGCCGCGAATTTGTGATCAGTGGGAGGAACGAGCTTCATGAAATGCTTTTCTATCATTTCCGAAAATCTCGGATTCCTCATCGCAGTTTCAAGGTCGGTATATACAACACCCTGTTTTTCAACCTCGGATCTTAAATTATGATATACGATTTCCGAATCATACTGCGCTCCGACTCCCGAGAGAGATTCTCTCTCAGCCTGCGGAATACCGAGTCGCTCAAAAGTTTTCTTAACATCCTCGGGTACGTCTTCCCATTTGTTTCTCATTTTTGCCTTGGGACGAATATATGTTACAATCCTGTCCATATCGAGGCCTTCGATGGAAGGACCCCACTGAGGCATTCTCTGTTTATGAAACAATTCAAGAGATTTTTGTCTGAAATTTCTCATCCACTCGGGATCGTTCTTTTCTTTTGAAATCTCATCTATTAAATCCGCACCGATTCCGCGTCCCAGAATATCCTCTTCGTCTTCCTTGAAGCGAAAATCATAGATGCTTTCGTCGATGTCTTTTACATATGTCTTTTCTTTCATGTTATTATCCGCTTTTTCTTTTCTCTTAATTACTTAATGAAGTCTTCGAATCCCTTTTCGTTAATTTGGTTAACAAGTTCGGGACCTTCCGTTTTTACTATCTTTCCGTCAAAAAGAATGTGTGTTTTATCCACATTGAGATTGTCAAGTATCCTTGTGCTGTGGGTAATGATTAAAAGGGTTCCGCCGTTTTTCTGGAATTCCTTTACACCTTCCGATACTGTTTTTACGGCATCGACATCGAGTCCCGAATCGGTTTCGTCCAATATTGCGAGTTTGGGATTAAGCATAAGAAGTTGGAAAATCTCCGCTTTCTTCTTTTCTCCGCCCGAAAATCCCACATTCAGATCCCTGTCCGCATAGGATTCGTTCATATTTAAAAGTTCGCATACCGCCTTGGTCTTTTTCTTGAAATCCCAAAGTTTAATATGTGTCTTTGTACCCTGTTCAAGTGCACTTCTTACAAAATTTCCGAGCGAAATGCCGGGAACGGCAATGGGATCCTGAAAAGATAAAAAAATGCCCTTTTGGGCTCTCTTGTCTGTGGATTCTTCTGTTATATCCTCATCTTCGAAAAAGATTTTTCCCTCTTTAACTTCGTATTTCGGATCATTCATTATCGCATGTCCGAGAGTTGATTTTCCTGCACCGTTCGGTCCCATTAAGACATGGGTCTCACCCTGCTTAATTTCAAGGTCAACACCCTTTAATATGTCTTTTTCTCCGACCGATACATGTAAATTTTCTATTTTTAATAAGCTTTGCATGACTGGCTCCTTTTCTTTTAATTCCTCTAGTAATATAAACCTATCTGCCTACTTAGTCAATAGGTAAAAGATAAAGAAAAAACAGACTGCTTTCGCAATCTGCCTTTCTTAAAATGCTTTTATTCTTATTTTTCGTAGCTGAATGTCTGTAAAAATCTCTTTAATCTGTCGGTTTGCGGATTGTCAAAGAAATCATTCGGCGCTCCTTCTTCTACTATTTTTCCGCCCTCCAAAAAGATTACTCTGTCTGCAACCGCTTTGGCAAATGCCATCTCATGAGTGACTATAAGCATCGTTCTTCCTTCCTTTGCAAGAGAAAGCACTACGTCCAATACCTCTCTTACCATTTCGGGATCGAGTGCCGCGGTAATCTCATCCAAAAGCAAAACTTCGGGATGCATGATGAGCGCTCTGACTATTGCCACCCTCTGCTTTTGTCCGCCGGAAAGTTGTCTCGGATAATTGTCTTTTTTTGACAAAAGGCCGACTCTGTCCAGAAGCTTTAAGGCTTCTTCCTCAACCTCCGCTTTTTTTCTCTTTTTTACGGTAATCGGAGCCAGCGTAATGTTTTGAAGAATTGTCTTATGAGGGAACAAATCATAGCTTTGGAAAACCATTCCGATTTTTTCCCTGGTTTTGCTCATGTTCTTTTTATTGGAGCTTACCTTTTCCCCGTCAAGGAAAATCTCGCCTTCCTCTATTTCTTCTAGGCCGTTAAGACATCTTAAAAATGTACTTTTGCCGCAGCCCGAAGGTCCGACGATTACCACAACCTCGCCCTTTTTTACCGATAATGAGAGATTGTTTATAACCGAGATGTCTTCAAATCTTTTACTTAAATTTTCTACTCTTAAAATCTCTTCCATTTTACTTCTCCCATTTTTTCTCAAGGTATTTGGACAGGCAGCTTATCGGATAGCAGGCTATGAAATACAAAAGGAATATCGTGGCAAATATGCCGAAGGCCGCATTCGGCGAACTCTTTCTGTTGGCCTCGATAATCTGCTGGCCTACTTTTAAAACCTCTACGATACCGATCATCATGACAAGGCTGGTGGTTTTAATCATTCTTGTTATTAAATTTATCGAAAGCGGAATAAGGCGTCTTATTATCTGCGGAATGATTACGTGAAAATACGTCTGCCTCGTATTCATCCCAAGCGCCATGCTGCTTTCGTATTGGATTTTGTCTATGCCCGAGAGCGCACCTCTTACAAGATCCGACATTTCGGCCGTTCCCCAGAAAGAGAATACGATGATGGCCGATATTTCTGCCGAAAGGTTGATTCCGAGGACCTTGGTCGCTCCGAAATAAACGATGAAAAGCAATACCATCTGCGGCATTATTCTTACAATCTCAAGATAAACTCTGGAAATTGCGTTTATTACCGGATTTTTCAAAGTCATGAGCGCACCGAGTATTATTCCGAGCACTATGCTTATCGCAACGGAAATAAGGCTTATGTACATGGCCACGCCCAATCCTCCGAGGAGGCGAAGCATGTTATTTCCTTTTAATAAAACTTCAAATCCCATTTATTTCACCTGACTAATTTCCGAACATTTTGAATCTGGCCTTTTTCTCGACAAAGCTTCCTAAAATCGATACGGGAAGCAGCATAATCACATAGAAAACAACCAGCATCACAAGACATTCCGTTGTATTGTAATAAAGCCCGATTAAATCTTTGGCCGTAAACATCAAATCCATAAGGCTTATCGCCGAAAACACGCTGGTCTCTTTAAGAAGGAAAATAAGATTCGCAACAACTGCGGGAACGCTTAAGGTAAATGCCTGCGGCAGAATTACCGATGTAAAAAGCCTTCCTTTGGTCATGCCGAGCGCAAGGCTGCTTTCCGTCTGTGAAAGAGGGACCGCATCGAGACCGCTTCGGAAACTTTCGGTCATATAACTTCCTCCGAGAAGCCCCAGTCCTATTGCGCCGCAGGCTTCTGCCGAGATGGAAATTCCGATTTTGGGAAGACCGAAATATACAAAGAAAAGCTGCACAAGAAGAGGCGTGTTTCTGAAAAGCTCCACATATACTTTGACTATTGCGGAGAGTACCGGAATCTTAAAATGCAGTATAAACGCCGAAATCACCCCTATCCCGAGGGAAAGGGCGATTCCGATCCATCCTATTTTGATTGTCAGCAAAAATGCCTTGAAATACAAAGGCAGATAATCCCTAATAACTTCAAAATTCATGTTAATGTTTCCTGTGATCTATTCTTTTCGAGGCATAGGTTCCGAGATTCTGTATTATCTGGAATATTACGATAAGAAGCAATACCGTTACGATCATGATGTCCGTCTTCCATCTGTAATATCCGTATCTTACCGCGATATCTCCGAGTCCGCCGCCGCCGACCGTTCCGCTCATTGCCGAGTATCCAAGCAGCAATCCCGTAGTAATCGTAAATCCGGTAAAAAGCGAGGTCTTGGCTTCAACCAAAAGCACTTTGAATATAATCTGAAGATTGCTTGCTCCCATAGCCTTCGCCGCTTCGATAACTCCGGTATCCACCTCATTTAACGATGCCTCGACTACTCTTGCAATGTAGGGTGCGGCACAAATGACAAGCGGAACGATAGTTGCGGTTGAGCCATAACTTTTTCCTACTATCAGTCTTGTAAAAGGGATAAGTAAAATCAGCAATATCAAAAACGGAATACTTCTTATGATATTGCAGATAAAATCACCCGTTCTGTATATAAAAGGATTGGGTCGAAGTCCCTTGGCGCTTGTAACATAAAGCACGATTCCAAGCGGAAGTCCAAGCAGATATCCGACAATCGTTGAACCGAGTGTCATATAAAGGGTATCTCTTATACCTTCCAAAATCATTATTATGACTTTTGAATCCCAAAATGTAAATATACCTTTAAAGAAGTCTAACATATTTATCTCCAATTTATTCATTCACATTCCAAATCCGGAATTAATTTATATCTCTTCGCTTATCTCCGATACCGCAAGTCCGTTTGCCTTAAGATATTCGATAATGTCCTCGGCAATTCCTTCTTCTTCGGGGAGTGCCAAAACCATCTCTCCTCTGGCTTTTCCTCCGACATTTTTGGTATCTGCCTTCAGGATGTTAACAGGTGTTTTAAATTTAAGAATCATATTGGAAATGACAGGCTCGTATGCGGAATTTTCCTTAAAAACGATTCTTATTTTCCTCTTTGTATTAAGGCTCTCGACCGGTTTATAGGTTATTTCCTTGCCCGAGAGAAGCTCTCTTGCCGCATCCGATGAAGGGTTTTCGAATATCTCATCAACCGATCCGACTTCTGCCAGATTACCGTTATCTATGATTGCCACATTTTTACAAACCTGTGTAACCACCGACATCTGATGCGTGATGATGATTATGGTTATTCCGAGAGTTTCGTTTATTTCTTTTAAGAGCCTTAATATCGAATCCGTCGTCTGAGGATCGAGTGCCGATGTGGCTTCATCGCAAAGAAGAATGTTCGGCTTGCTCGCAAGGGCTCTGGCTATTGCAACTCTTTGTTTCTGACCGCCCGATAACTGCGAAGGATATGCTTTCTCTTTATCCGTTAAATTGACGGTTTTTAAGAGTTCCTTGGCACGTTTCCTTGCCTCTTTTTTCTTTACACCGGCAATTTCAAGAGGGAAACAGATATTATCGAGCACGTTTTTTTGTTCAAGGAGATTGAAATTCTGGAAAATCATTCCGATTTCGCGGCGTTTGATTCTCAATTCTCTTTCGCTTAATAACGAAAGATCGACATCGTCAATATAAACGGTGCCGTTAGTGGGTTTCTCCAGGTAATTTATCGATCTGACAAGCGTACTTTTCCCGGCGCCGGACATACCGATGATTCCGAATATGTCTCCTTTTTCGATAGATAAATTGATATCGTTTAAGGCAGTAACCTTATGACCTTTTATTTCAAATATTTTAGTCAGATTTTTTATTTCTATTTCGCTCATTTTTTTCTCCGATTCGGAAACTTTTATAAAAGACAAAACGAAATTTCTCCGTTTTGCAAAATTCGGACGAAGGTTTTGAAGCCTCCGTCCGTCGATCAGCCTGTTAAGGTATAATAATTATTTTTCGTAGAAGATAACTGCACCGTCATATTTGTCTTCAATGAATTTCTTGATATCATCGGATCTTAATACTTTTACGAGTGCCTGAATCTTTTCGCTGTTTTCGTTTCCTTCAAGAACGGTAACGATATTAACGTAAGTCTTTGCTGCTTCTGAATCGCTTGCTTCGTATGCAATTGAATCTTTTCCTACCGAGTAACCTGCTTCAAGTGCGTAGTTACCGTTTAAGATTACGTATTCAACTTCGTTTACGACTCTTGCAACCTGAGCTGCTTCAAGTTCTACAAATTCAATGTTCTTGGGGTTGTCTACTACATCGTTAACTGTAGCTGTAAGACCAACACCATCTTTTAATGTGATGATTCCGTTGTCCTGAAGGAGTAAAAGTGCTCTTGCTTCGTTTGTTGTATCATTGGGAATTGCAATCTTGTCTCCGTCTGCGAGTTCGTCAAGTGTTGCTTTCTTTCCGGGATAAATTCCGAAAGGCTCATAGTGGATTTCGCCTGCTACAACAAGGTGTGTACCCTGCTCTTCGTTGAAGCTGTTAAGATAAGGAACGTGCTGGAAGTAGTTTGCATCAAATTCACCGGATTCTACTACAAGGTTGGGCTGTACATAATCATCAAATTCAACAACTTCAAGTTTGTAACCGTAATTTTCAAGGATTTTTCCTGCTTCTTCAAGAATCTCTGCATGAGGAACAGGTGTAGCTGCAATCTTGATTGTCTCGCCGTTTCCGTTGGGAATATCCAAAGCATCAACTGCTGCTGTTTCTGCTGCATCTGAGTTGGCAACCTTTCCGCCTTCTACTACAAGTGTGTTCTCGTATTCTGCGCCGTATGTTCCGATAAGTGTTGCTTCATAATCTGCATGGAAGAAATTCTCTTCACCAAGCTTTACTGTCTCTTCGTTTAACCAGTTTGCAAGTGAATCGTTGCCCTTTGATACTGCGGGAGCGATTGTATCCTGGCTTCCGAGTGAAGGAATACCTACTACATATCCGGGATTCTCGATTGCGTATGCAATAACTTCTGTGTTGTCATTTGCCCAAGCAACGCCTGTTCCGTTTTCAAAAGATGTCTTTGCTGTTGCATATGTATCAAACTTCTGAAGCTTGATGTCGGGATAGTTCTTTTCAAGATATGTCTCTGCTGTTGTGCCGGAGATTACGATTACCTGGTCGTCAGCACCGATTTCGGAAAGGTCTGTGATAACTGCATCTTCGGGTGATACAACACCGAGTGCCACGTTCATGTAAGGAAGAGTGAAATCAACTTTCTCTGCTCTTTCTTCCGTTACGGTAAAGTTGGCAAGTACGATATCTACCTTACCTGTTTCAAGATATTCAACTCTGCTGGCTGCCTCTGTTGATACGTAGTTGATTTCAACTCCGAGGTCCTGTCCGATTCTCTCTGCAAAGTAAACATCATAGCCCTGATATTTACCGTTCTCATCTACATAACCGAACGGATTCTTGTCGGAGAAAACTCCGATGTTGATTTTGCCGCTCTCTTTAATCTCATCAAGTGTTCTGTATACTTTAGCTGTTTCGTTGGGTGTGCTTACATTATTTCCGTTTCCGCCTGCTGCCGTGTTTGCGCAGCCTGTAAGCGATGCCACCGTAAGTCCCGCTGCAAACAATCCTGTTACCAATTTTCCTAAAAAGTTCTTTTTCATGATCTTAAATCCTCTTTTCTTAAAATGATTTTCAATAATTACCTTGTTACCGTTTTTCATGCCCTGCTTTGCAAAATAAAAAGCCCGGGATTTTAACCTCCCGAGCCGATTTAACGTTTGATCTAAAGACAAACTATTGCGTACAGGTGCATGACAAATGAGCCAAACACCCGGTTTTCATACAAGCCCGGGAGAAAAGCATTCGACAACAACACATACACATACACATGTAATTATTGAAATACGTTCTCATTTTGTCATGTCTCCTTTCAATTCGATAGTCGATACTATAAACCTACCAACTTAGTATGTCAATAGTTTTTTTAAAAAATTTTTTTATTTTCTTCTTTGATGAATTTTGATAATCAGGAAAACGCCCATTACAAAAGCAGCCACAAAGCCCACAAAACCAAGGGCCGGAATGCCTAAAATCTGGGGCTGCATGTTGGTCGTACAAATCATGCTCGAACTTATAATCATCGATGCCATTATGATACAAAGAATCATGTCGCCGACCAGAATCTCGACTCTGTTCATTAAAGATTCAAATCCTACAGGCTCGATATTAATCTTGGTCTGGCCTTTAATGACGGATTTCATCATGTCAGCGGAAAGAGACGGAATCGTTAAGGATTTCTTTGCCGAATCGTAGACCGCTTTGGCATCTCCGATCATCTCCTGTTTAAGATCAAAGCCTTCAAGCATATCCTGCATTACTTTTCCGGAGAAAAGCTCTGCCATATTGACATCGACATTTAATTTGGTTACAACACCTTCTATCGTAATAAGAGCTCTGACCAACATTGAAAAGCCCTTTGGAAGCGATATTCCATGATCTCCCGCAAGCTCAACGACTTCCGATAAAAGTTCTCCCAGGTTTAAATCCTCAAGACTCATGGAACAGTAACGATCCATCATATCGTCAATATCGTTAAAGAGTGCGGGATGGTTGATTTCCTTTGTCGGTTTGCCAAGGGAAATTACGGCATTTTTCATAAGATTTACATCTTTTTGAACTACAGCGGCAATGGCCGTTTTTAAGATGTTTTGTTCTTTCTTGCCGAATCTTCCGACCATTCCCCAGTCAAGCCAGACGATCTTTCCGTTTAAAATCTCCAGATTTCCCTGGTGAGGATCTGCATGGAATAATCCGTCATCGAGAACCTGCTTTAAGAAGTTGTTAACAAGTTTTGTCGCAACTTCTTTTCTGTCATATCCCTCTTTATCCAGTTTTTCGAGATTTCCGATTGAAAAGCCGTCGATGAAGCTCATGGTCATGACTCTTTGAGTTGTATAAGCCTCTTCGATAATCGGACATGTAACATAGTTGATACCTTCCATGTTACGTGCGAATTCCATGGTTGTTTCCGCTTCGATACGAAAATCGAGTTCGTTTATCGAAACTTCTTTCAATTCTTCAACCAGCATATTGAAATCCACGGTCTGGTTAACCGGAGATATCTTGGCAATCCTTGCGGCTTTGGAAAGAAGGGCAAAATCCTTCATCATCATATCTGCCACGTAGGGACGCTGAACTTTAATAACCACTTTTCGCCCGTCGGGAAGTACTGCCGCATGTACCTGAGCTATCGAAGCGCTTCCCAAAGGCTTTTCGTCTATGGATTTAAAGAGTTCTCCTATCGGCTTGCCGAGTTCGTTTTCGATTTCTTTTTTAATGGTATCGATATCGAGAGGTTTAACATCCGCTCTTAATTTTTCGAGTTCCTCGCAGTATTCCTTCGGAAGGAAGTCCCCTCTCGAACTCATGATCTGACCGATTTTTATAAATGTCGGACCGAGATCTTCAAGTATGTGTCTTAAATTTTCGGGTGTTAACCCGTTTTTTACTATATTGTGTTTCCTGATTACGCTTAATATCTCTTCGAGACGTTTGGTCTCATCAAACATCTCGCGGGGGATGCTTCTTAACTTCATTTCGGTCTTAGTCATTTGTCGCACCTCCCTTTTTATTTAAATTATTATCAGGTTCTTCGGATGTATGTATTCCGACTTTTCTGCTTCCGTCTTCATTTTTTACAGCTTCAAAAGAAACCTCTCTTGATCCGTACTCCGGATTCTTTTCAAGGCCCAGGTCTCTTGAGACAACTTTTCCGTCTTCATCTTTAACGGCATTGTAATAGAAGGTTTTTCCGTTTCCTAAATCAATTGTATTGTCTTCTTTTTCCCTCTCTTTTCGTCTCCTTAGGATTTCTTCGCGATTACCGTTGTAAAGGAGTTCTTCATTGTCAACCGCTCCGACTCCCATTATCGCACTGCCTCTTTTTAGTAAATCTTTTACTTCCTCATTTTGTTCGTCTATGGTTCCCAGTCCGGCAAGTATAATCTTTTTGGTCACATCAGTTACCATGCTCATTATAAATCACCTTCTTTATATATTTTTCAAAGCCAGATGGCTTCGCTTATTGCCTGTCTTACATTTGAATCATTGATTACCGCAAGTTTCGATAAATACCAGGCTCTGTCTTCTTTGCTTAACTCTTCAAAGTCGGTGCTTTCATCGTATTTAAGAGTGCATCCCAATTGATCAATCTCTCCGATTTTGGCTTCGGCAATCCATATTTTCTCCTGCCACTCCTTTTTCTTGGCATTTAAAATAAGATCGATATCGTCCTTAGAGTATTTTCCGGAAAAAAGAATCTGAATTTCCTTTAGCGAAAAACCCATATCCTTCCATTCCAAAAGAGCCTCCACATCCTTGACCTGATCGGGAGAATAATATCTGTAACCGGTCTCTTCATCCACTTTTACGGGTTTGATAAGCTCCATTTTTTCATATACTCTCAGAGCCTTGGTCGATATCCCCGAAAAATCCGCCAGTTCTCCTATTTTAAGCAATACCTCATCCATTGTTTTCGCCCCCGATAATCTCATTTATTCTTCTGACTCCGACAATACTTGCATTCATATTGTTGACAGATGAGTATATGCAGTTAACACTCCTTACCGTTTCGGAACGATACTGCGTCATTTTGGTCAGTCCGGCCAGATCTGTTTTATCTTCTTCAATTATATCACTTCCCCTGAACAATAAAAGCAGATATCCGAGCATTCCCGAAAAAGCATAAAGTGCATTGCATATGCACATTCTATTGTGTGCTTTCATGTTTTCTTTTAGAATATTAAGACTTTGTTTTTCGATTTTTTCATATACAAATTCTTTCGCATCATACACCGAAAGCAGGCTTTTTTCTTTTAAGCTCACCTCAATCCAGTCTGTGTATTTTACGAGTGATTTTTTTGCTCTCTCTTTAAAAAAGGTTATTTTTCTTGAAATCACCATTACATTTAAAAAGAAAAAAGGCAAAAGGCAGCATATTCCGATTACATAGAGCTCGACATTTAAAAAAATCATTATTATCGAAGAAAGCACAAGATTTACGAGTGCGATTACCATGTGCATGTAATTTAAGGGGGAAGTCAGGTAAGCGCATGCGTTGTCGACATCGTTGTTAAGAGCGGTAAACCAATCGCCTTTGCTTTCCTCGGACATCTCCCTCGGGCTTAAATCAAGGATTTTTTCATATATTTTTTTTCTCAGCTTCGTCTGTAAAAGAACCGTGGTTTTAACGGCGATCGTGCTCCAGATGCTCATGTTGTATCCAAAAAGAAGAGCCGACAAGGTGAAAAACAAAACAACATTAAACCAAAGATTTTCCTTTTGGTTTTGCCGGATCATATGAATAAAGCACTGCATGAGATTTGCTTTTATTACGGAATTTAAAATGTCAAAAGGGAAGCGAAGAATCAGCATGATCAAAAACATTTTCCATACCCCGCAGACTTTTAGCATTTTTATTACTTCTTTATTCATATATCCTTCCCCCGCCGATCTTTAAAATGCGATGGTACCCTTTTAACAAATCCGTTTGGTGAGTCACATGGATAACGCTCTTTCTGTCAATAAGTGTTTCGAGCGCTTCCATGACATCCTTGATTGTGTCTTTATCCAAAGAAGAAGTCGGTTCGTCAAGAAGAATGATATCAGCGTCTTTGGCGATTGCACGCGCTATGGCAATTCTTTGAGCCTGACCGCCCGACAATTCATCGGCTCTTTCGCCAAGGTAGGTATCGATACCTTCAGGTAATGAATCAGTCCATAAATCAAGGCGGGTGGCTTTTATGATTTCATCCATTCGCTCCTTTTTTATCTCCTTTCCGAGAGCAATGTTTTCCCGGATTGTAAGGGGCATTATCATGGCGTCCTGCATTACCATCGATATTTTCTTCATGATTTTTGTCGGGTCGCTTTCACTGTCGACCGAAAGCGTCCCCGAAGAAGGAGAAAGAAGACCTGCCAGAAGCTTTAAAAAAGTGCTTTTCCCGCTCCCGCTTTCTCCGATAATCCCGATATGCTCACCTTTTTTAAAAGAGAAACTTTGATTGTCGAGAATTATTCTGTCTTTATAAGAAAATGTTATGTTTTGTCCGATTATGATATCTTTATTATCTTCTTTGTTCATGATGTACCTCGTGGAAAATAATTTTTTTCTTTCCCCTGTTATGTTCTTTTATCAAACATCACACCTTGATAAGTGGATCATAAAACTTTTCATTGATACCGCCCAGGAAGGCAGGTTCATCAAAGTTATTAAAAGGGTTCCGGTCATATTTAAAAAGATTATCAGACCGCCCAGGCTAAGCATCCCTTTCCAGATAAGAATCGCTCCTGCCGCAAACAATACAAGAAGAGGTGTCTGCGAAAGGATTCCCGATAACGAATTGCAGACTGCGCTGACTCTTTCTTTTTTGGTTTCAACTTCTGCCCATTCGTTAAGTTCTTTTTCAAAACGGTTTTTGAAAAACTCCTTGGCATCGAAAACGTTTACAACATCAAATCCCGTTATCAGAGAATACACCGTTTTGTTAAATACAATCTTTTTATTCATTGATGCGTTAACCAGCGGATTGATTTTTTGTCCGAGGAATCTTCCCGCGATACATACAATAATCATCGGAATCATGATAATCAGGGTTAAAAACGCATTTTCAAAAAGAAGAAAAATAAGTGCAAGTACGCCGGAAATTGTCATGGAGAAAATGTCAAACAATGTATTGCTCATGTATTCCGAAGATTGGGATAATTCATTCTGCACTTTGGACATAGCCTCGAAAGCGCCTTTTTCATCCGATGCCCCATCGGAAGAGAGCAGATTTTTTATAAAATCCATTCGAAGGGTATGAGCCATCTTTTCCGCCGTAAATCTGCTTATCAGATTGCTTGAATATATGAATGCGACACTGATTAGCAAAATGACTCCCATCGTTAAAAGAAGCCTTACGGACAAACCTTCTCTTTGAGCTATCGAATCAATGATTTTTCCGACATATATCGTCCAGACAAACTGCGATATTATCGACAGAAATGTTAATATTACCGTCAAGACGGCCAATATGGAGTTTTTCTTAATCAATCTTTTGAAAACTTTCAAATCATCACCTCAACTCTTTGTTAATTTGAGCATAAACTATGTCCCAAGGACAAAGTCAAGGCGCAAATAAAAAAGACATCCGAAAATGCCTTGCAATTACTGCAATTGCTGACTTTCGGATGTCAAAAAATTCTTTTTTTATTTTTAATGCAAATAAGCCCAAGCTTTTATTCTTCACTGCTCATGGATTTCGCGAATGCGCCAAACGATTTTGCCATGTCAGCGATGTTTATTTCATCAAACCAGCCAAAGCTTGCCGTATATCCCGCTTCGCCTTTTACTCCGCCCAAAATACCGTAATACTTCGTGGAGGTTATTTCTTCCCCTTTATCATTAAAGTATTTAGTTTCGTTTTCTCCTTCACTTGACTCCATGGAACAGACTTTTTCAAGTACGACGGTATTAATCTGAATGCTCATCAGATAATACTGTGTCAGAACCCTGCCTTCCCCATTGTCATACTCTCCGAAAACAAGATAATCATATTCATCCTGGTATTTGTTCCATAATTTTAATGATGGACTTTCTTCAACCTTATACAAGGTCAGAGGCGCAGGTGCAATATCTGTGTTTAAAAGATTTTTGTCATTGATCTTCTCAACACCGCCGTCTTCGGTTGTTTCATAGATGGCTGTAAAAGGAGCGTTATCCTCGATTGAAAATCCGGACACAATTATCTCAGGATACCCGTCCATATCAAGATCCGTCACTGCATAGCGACACTCGTCCGCATTCCAGATTTCCGCGTTATTAAAAAGCACCGAAACCGGATGAACATATCTTACATCAACTTCGGACCATACCTCCTCATCTGCAAGATAAAAGTTTTTTCCTTCATACTTAAAGGATTTTTTATCCTCTGACATTTCAAAACTGAATTCGTAATATGCTCCCCATCCATAGGGTGAGTCGAAAGCCGTAATAACGTTTTCTTCGTTTGTTGGCTGCGAATAACTTATGCCGGGACACTCGGTATACATATCTTCCCCGGCATCATAATAAAGGAATGTGCGCTTCCCGTCGCTTTCGGTTAAATCAAAATAATCCCCGTCATCGCTTATCCACATGCCTTTAAGGATATTTTCATATATTTCATTGCTTTGAGCTGCCCTCTCTTTTGCTCTTTCGGCTGCTTCATATGCATTTTGTGCCTGCTGCCTTTGTTCCTCCAAAGTGTAATATTTTTCTTTGTCTCCCTTATATTCATCCCAGCCTAAATCATCAGCCCAATAGCACCAGATTGTCGCGTACTTATCGGAATCAAGATATCTGAAATAAACTTCATACCAATTGGTATGAGCCGACAATGCCGTTATATTCTCAGGTTTGTCGGAATACAAAATCAATTTATTGTTTTTATTCTCTTCTTTTGACCAGTTTCCCAAACTTTCGCAAATAAATGAAATGTTTTCCAGATCTCGGGAATTAAAAAATATTTCAACTCTGTCCTCATAATACACAGTCTTTTTTATATACAAATTATCACAATGCTTGATATCATCCACATTGTAGTTATATGTACTGACTTTCTTCCCGCAGCCCGCCATAAACAACATGCTTAAAAGTATGGCAGTCATATAAAAGAATCTTTTTTTCATATCGCTTGCCCTCATCAGAGTTTTTCTGTTATCAGTTTCCAAAAGACCAAAGAAATATATTTTCGCAAAAAATTTTTTCTTTGTAACAAATACACGTTTTGACCTGTTTATTTTATGGAACAACCCATAATTAAAATATATGTAATCGTATAAAAATTATAATACGAAACACTTAATAATTATTTTAACTTATTCCGCGAAAGAAATAAAAGATGATAACGCGCTTTTTTTTACGTAGATTTCTGATATATAATTTATTTGTATTTAAAAGAGGGGATAAAAATGAAAAAAAGATTACCGAAGGCTTTCTTGACCTGTGTCTTATGCCTGATTACCGTTGCAGGTTTAATCGGATGCGATAATACTAAAAACCCTGCTTCCGGCAAAGGTATTAAAAAAGGCTATATAGCGGTCTTTACATGTTACATGGGTGAGTTTTTGCAGGAAACCTATGTCTATAAAACCGCGAACGGGAAATACAGATACATTAATGTTAAAGGTAACACCGACGGATGGGGAGGACCCTATATAAGGACTGTTGTCGGCTCCGGCAAGGCTGATACCAAGGAGGAAATCATCGAAGCCGCAAAAGAAAACAACGCGTACGGTAACCTTATATACATTCCACCCGAAGCTTATGATAAATATGATCCGGCTTTTATCCAAAGAAAGCAGGATATAAAAGCCGACTTCCCGCAGATTTACATGACGGTTGATGAATTTCTGGCGCAGGATTTTTAAATATATTTAATATCTTTAATTTCGAAAGTAATTATTTTCGCATCTTTTGAATATGCGCCTGCTTTATATAAATGCGCTTCGGCTATGGATTTGACTACCGAAAGGCCTATTCCGGAACCTCCTTCTTTTGAATTTCTTGAAGAATCCGGTCTGTAAAATCTGTCAAACAAAACATCATAATTTTGGATGCTCAGTCCTTCAGCGGGATTTGATATTTTTAAGATTGCTTTGCCTGATTTTTTCTGAAGTGACACTTCTATGCAGTTACTTTCGTCCTTTGCGGAATACTTGATTGCATTGTCTAAAAGAAGGCCGACCATCTGTCTTAATTTGGCCTCATCTCCCTTAACCTTTATTCCGCTTTCAACATTTGCATTAATTGTTAATCCTTTTGTCTCTGACAGCGCATTATATGCTTCAATTGTTTCTGTTACGGCGGCACTCAAATCCAAATCCTCAAAGGTAAGATTGGAACCTTCGTCGAGTCTTGTTAACTCAACCATATTTTCAACAAGCGATGACATTCTTCCGACCTGATTTTTTATGCTCTTACTCCACTCGCTCTCACCCGCTTCCATCTCAATAACATCTGCATTTGCCGCTATAATGGCAAGAGGAGTTTTTAATTCATGACTGGCATCGGTAATGAATCTTTTTTGTTTTTGATAGCTTTCTTCAACAGGTTTAAACACCTTTTTGGAAAAGAAATATACCAAAACATATACGGCAGCAAGTCCGGCGATCGATATTATCACACTGTATAACAAAATTCTTTCGGCATTTTGAATGTCTCTTGATATATCGGTAAATATAATCAGGTACCCGCTGTCGGTCTGTTTTAAAAGATACCTGTAACCATTGTTAGTACCGCGCACGTTTTTTAATCTCTTAAAAGAATTAAATGCACTCTCGGCATATTCGTTAACTTCCTCGTCCTTAACGGCAAAAATTCTCCCTGTATCAAAGGAAACAATATTCCCGTCATAATCGAGATTTACGCTGAAAAACCTGGTTTCATAAGGCATCTCTCTCGTGAACTGCCTGTTTTTTCCAAAATCATCATTAATCCACATTTCAGGTTTTGGGTTTTCCGGATTTTCAGCTTTCTCGTTGAAATGAATATCTTCTTTGGGGTTCATATACTCTTCCGGAAAATGTCCGCCGTTGCCCGCAAGAAAAGACAAGACAGCATCGTTTTTACTGTTTACGCTGACAAAAGAAGCAATATTAAGTGCACCTATAATTACACTTAATACGGCAAATGTGGAGAGCATTGTCACCAATATGAATCTTCTTCTTAGAGTCTTAATCATAAATGTTTTTATCCTTTTGTTACAAGAGAATAACCCTGATTGCGTACAGCTTTTATTTCACAGTCCGAATTAATGGAGGAAAGTTTTTTCCTAAGACCTGAAATATATACCCATACAACACTTACATCCGCTTCCGAATCCAATCCCCAAACCTTATCCATTAATCTTTCCGATGATATTACGCATCCTTCATTGATCATAAACATTTCAATTATCTGAAATTCTTTCCCTGCCAGTCTGATACTTTCATTTCCGACGGAGATTTCAAATGTGTTTCTGTTCAAAGTCAGATTACCGACAGTTAAAATACTGTCGGTAATTTCGCTTTTCCTTCTTGTAATGGCTCGAACTCTTGCAAGCAGTTCCTTCATGTTGAAAGGTTTGGTCAGATAATCGTCAGCTCCCGCATCAAGTCCCTCAACTCTGTCATCTATCTCCGACTTGGCTGTAAGCATTAAAACCGGGACTTTATTCTTCTCTTTTCTGATTGTCCTTAACACTTCAAGTCCGTCAATTTTCGGCATCATTATATCCAGTATCACGCCGTCATATTCGTTGGAATCCAGATAATCCAAAGCTTCCTCTCCGTCATATGCACTGTCGACGGCATAATTCGAATTCTTTAAAATCGCCGTAACGGCTCTGTTTAATTCATACTCATCTTCTGCTAAAAGAAGTCTCATTTTTTCCCCTCATCAACCTGTTTCATCCAAATACAATTTTCCCATAATCAATATTCAATTGCAATTCTATTTCAAGTAATAAAATAAGGGCTTCCGTCATCATGATTACTTACCTCCTTTATCAGCCGAAACATTTAAAATCAGGGATTCCATCGTTACGTTTTGTGTTTCGCCGCCAATGCTTACCGTGTAAGTTTCGCCTTCCTTGATGTCTTTACTGCTAAGTAAAATACTCTCAAACTTTGACTGTGGTGTATAGGAAAGTATTACATTTGAATCCTCGTCCTTAACTGTAATCTCTTCACCCGAATCATGGGATTGGGACAGCTTAAGCAATATGCACCCTTGAGTGGATCCGGTAAAATTCATAGCCATTCCATCTGACCCGAAAGCCATAAAAGAACCACCGGTAATTACAGCCTTTGAATCATAATCAAGTGAAGCATTTCCGTCATTTTCAGGGCCGGATACCCTTACATTTCCTCCTGTTACATAGACTGATCCGTTTGCATCAAATCCATCACCTTTGGCATTTACATTAATGTTCCCGCCGCTTATTAAAATATATACCGACTGTGTCAAATCGATTGAAGTATCATTTTCAGATCCGTTCTTGAATCCTTCCGTAAAACCGGTGTCTTTACCCTGAGGATTCTTATCAAATTCCGGTCCGAAAAACCCTCCGTCGTTTTCCGGTTTTTCTCCAAATCCCGGCTTGTGATTTCCTTCTCCGATTTCATTAAATCCCTCGCGCGGCTGTTTATCTCCGTTCTCATTGAATCCGTTAAAATCTCCGCCCTGCAAAGAGAAATCTCCCTCGGGTTGCTGCATATTGAAACCTCCCGGCTTCGTGTTTCCGGTATTTTTCGAACCGTCGGAAGCATTGATTCCGTCATCTTTTGAATTTACGTTAACTTCTCCGCCTGCGATTTCCACAATCGCACCTTCAATGCCTTCTTCAGAATTAATTATATTGATAATGCCGTCTGCTATAACTGTTTTGGTCTCTGCATGAATTCCGTCATCCGAAGCATCTATTTCGACATTGCCTCCGGCTATATAAACATAACCTTTTTCAGTATCCTCATCATTGCCCGAATGAATACCGTCCACGCCGGCTTTAATCTTAATCGTACCGCCGGCAATCCTGACGCTGTCTTTTCCTGACAGAGCATGGTCCGACGATTCAATATTTATGCTGCCCGATATGATTTTTAAATCGTCCTTTGATACGATTCCTTTTCCGTCGGTACAATTTACCGATAAGGTTCCTTCGCCGTTTACGGTCAAATCGCTCTTTGAATAAACGGCTCCATCCGTCTCCTCTTCTTCGGATATTGTTTGCGACACTCCCGATATTGTATTTACAGAGTCCTCGGATAAAGTAAGGAATACCTTATCGGCGCTTTTTACATATATTGCAGCTCCTTTTTCATTTTCTATATCTGCATTTTTTAAAATAAGTCTTACTTTTGCATCTTCTGCGGCTTCCACTGTAATCTTTTTGTTTTTATACGTTCCCGTCAGAATATATTCGCCTTCTTCGGTTATCGTAATACCCTCGGCCGTTACCTCTGCCCCTGAACCTTCAATGCTTTCATTATCGAGATTGATTATGGTGCATTCGCTCTCTTCATAATCATTTTCCAGATCTCTCTCGGAAAACATATCGCTTACATCCAGACTCGAAACGTCGGATTTCGTCTGCTCTTTGCTGCTCTTTTCGCTATCGCTGTTTTCTTTGCCACCTTCCGTTTCATTATCTGTTTCTTCCGATAAAACTGTGTTTGTATCTGTTAATGTCGTAGTATTTGTATTGCATGCGCCCAACGAAAAAGCTGCAACAATCAATCCCAATATTACAAACATTCTGAATTTATTTATTTTTCCTTTTTTTATCATAAAGCACCTCCAAAACACCATATCTTTAAAACAGGTTTGAGTCTTTTACACTTTTATTTTATAGAATATTATCATTTTTCTCATCATATTCCGAAACCGATATCTCCAGATTACCGTTTCTGCATCTTAATGCATCGATGAATTCTTTCACTCTTCCCGGATTTTTGAATACTATATTATAGGTGAGCTTATACATGCTTCCCATATTTGTCGTCTTGACATTTTCAAGCTTATGAGATGACGTATATTCCTTAAGTACCTCGTCAAAAACCGATTCGAATTCCAGATTTTCGGGGATTGTAATTCTTAATGTTTTACACATGGCCCTCTTTCTGTCATTCCCAAGCCCGAGGAGGTTGAAAGCCAGAAATACCAATCCTGTTACCAGTGCAAAAAGTGCCGCGAAACCCAGATATCCCATTCCTGTCATAAGTCCCACTCCCATTGCAAGGAAAATCGCACATATCTCTTTGGCGCTTCCCTGCGCGGATCTGAATCTTACGAGTCCGAAAGCTCCGGCTACCGCTATTCCCGCTCCGATATTTCCGTTTACCATCATTATAACAACACAAACTGCGACGGGAATCAACGCCAGAGTTAAAATGAAACTTTGTGAATACTTATTTTTTATCGTATAAATCCATGCCAGGAATGCACCGATAAGAAGAGATGCTCCCATACATATTATAAAATCTTTTATATCCATCGTGGATATTCCCGAATCAAAAACTCCTTTAAAAATTTCACTCATATCTATGCTCTCCTTTCTTTTAAGCTGTTTCTTTTGTACATCTCATTTTCATAAGCCCTTCCGTATTTTGAAAATGATGTCTTTTTTATATAAGGCTGCTCCAGTATCCCGATTAACCAAAGCGGCATTGCATCCGCGATTTTTATTTCCATCAGGCACTCACTCCGGTTTAAAATCCCCGTTCCGTAAGGTTTGGTATCAAGAGTCAGATTGTCTGTTCTGTAGAGGATATTATCATCAAACGTTATTCTTAAATCCGAATTGTCTTTCCCGTGATAGGCATCTCTTTCATAGGATATATACATTGCTCCTTTTAAATCTTTGTAAAAGGATTTGAAATAATCTATTTCCCTTAAGATCTGCTCTTTTTCATCCGCGATTCTCAGATTCTGATTTAAATATCTGCAGGCTTTTTCGTATTCCATTTCAACTCTTCTTTTATAAACGATACCGTCATATTTTTTCTTGATTTCTATAAATGCCGGTGTATCTTTCGTGGCAACACCGTAACATCTCAACCTCAATTTTTCTTTATATAAAGGCTTTTCCATGGAAGTCCTTATAAGCCTGTAATCCGGTGTATCATAATAAATATTCTGTATATTCGAATGATAATATTTATCGGGCTCGATATAATTTGCCATCAAGCTTTCTATTTCCTTTTTTTTGTTTTGACTGATAAGATATTTCATCTCATATCTTTTAAAAGTATTGTTAAATCCCATACCCTTTCCTCTCTTTCTGAAAAGAGTATATAATCCGAAACTTAAACGAAACTTAAATTTCAAAATCTTTTGATTTTGTTCAATGAAAATTTGTTTAATCTAAAAGAGGACTGCAATAAATGCAGTCCTCTTCGTTTATTCTTTATTTATTTTAATCATTGATTCCGCATAACCAAAGATACTATTTCTGGCCGTAATATGCGTTGGCACCGTGCTTTCTGAAGTAGTGCTTATCCTGAAGTTCCTGCGGAGCAGAGATTACTTCGTGATTAATCTGCTCGGTAAAGAGCGCCATCTTGGCAACTTCCTCAAGTACGACCGCATTGTGAACCGCATTGGAAGCATCCTTGCCCCAAGCGAAAGGTCCGTGATTCTTGCAAAGAACTGCGGGAACGGCTTCAGGATCGATATTCATTCGTTTGAATTCATCCACGATAAGTTTTCCTGTATTCAGTTCATATGCTTCATCAATCTCTTCCTTGGTAAGATTTCTTACGCAGGGGATACTGCCGTAAAAGTAATCTGCATGGGTTGTTCCGTAGCAGGGAATGTCTCTTCCGGACTGTGCAAAACTTGTCGCATATGTTGAATGTGTATGTACGACTCCGCCGATTTCGGGGAATCCTTTGTAGAGTTCAAGATGTGTGGGAGTATCGCTTGAAGGATTGAGTCTTCCTTCAACCACATTACCCTCAAGGTCCACAACGACCATATCTTCGGGCTTCATCACATCGTAGTCAACTCCCGAAGGCTTAATTACGAAAAGACCCTTTTCTCTGTCTATCGCACTTACATTACCCCATGTAAATGTTACAAGTCCGTACTTGGGAAGAAGCATATTCGCCTCATATACTTTCTGTTTCAATTCTTCAAGCATTGTTTTATCCTTTCTCTTTGGGCGGAAGTTTCGCCCGACATTCTTTTATTTCTTGGACCCCGCGGATGTTTCACACAGGAAATCGTTTCATATTAAGACCCGCGAAAGGATTCGCCCGGGCAAACTTTTGCCGATGATTCTTAGCGAGCAAGCCGCGAACAGCTCGTTTCGAGGACTGTTTGAGCGAAGCGAGTTCCGCAGAAACGAGCTTGTTTGTGAACGGCACAGCGAGCTTAGAATTCATCGTGCCTTTGCGGGGCGGAACTTTCGCGGGGCTTGAGTTCAAATCCCTTTGCGGAGTTAAACATCCGCGGGGCTTTATTATTTAACCATGCGGGCGAAACTTCCGCGTTTTTTTTACAGGTTTTCAACTGCTGCCTTCTCGACTGCGATGGCCTTTTTGTATTTTTCGATGAAGGCATCGAAGCCTTTGACGTCTCCTGCTTCGGGAGCGCATTTCTCGCATTTGGTGTTGTTGAATATATTGTTGTTTAAGTAATCGCTTAAGGAAAGTCCGTTCTTCTTATCCATGTATGCGGCAAGGAGTGCAATACCCCAAGCGCCGCCTTCGGAAGCGGTTTCCATTACGGATACGGGTGCGTTGATGGCTGCTGCCGCAATCTTTGTGCCGACACCTTTGGTCTTAAAGTATCCGCCGTGTCCGTACATTTCGTCGACCTTTACGCCTTCTTCCTTGAGCATAAGATCAAGACCGATCTTAAGGGCTGCCATTGCGGAGTAGAGGTTTGCTCTCATAAGGTTGGCAAGGCTTAATTTATCCTCTGCTTTTCTTGCAAGAAGAAGTGCTCCTTCTTCAAATCCTGTTACGGGTTCGCCGGAAAGGTAGTTAAAGAGTGTAAGTCCGCCGCAGTCCGCATCGCCTTCAAGGGCTACGGAATAAAGCTTTGTATAGAGCTCGTTCATGTCAACGGGAGCGCCCATAAGCTCCTGGAATTCCTTGAATACCTTAACCCAGTTGTTGATTTCGGAAGTACAGTTGTTGCAGTGAACCATTCCGACAAGAGCGCCGTCGGGTGTGGTTACAAGGTCGATTTCGGGATAAACCTTTGATAAATCTTTTTCAAGAACAACCATTGCAAATACGGAGGTACCTGCGGAAATATTACCTGTTCTTATCTTTACGGAGTTGGTTGCAACCATTCCGGTTCCCGCATCGCCTTCGGGAGGACAAAGGGGAATGCCTGCCTTTAAGTTTCCGCTCTCATCAAGGAGTGCTGCTCCTTCTTCGGTTAAGAAACCAGCGTTTTCGCCTGCATTTAATACCTCGGGAAGTAAATCCTTAAGTCCTTTTGAAAGGGCTGTATCTTTAGCAAGATTGTCGAATTTGGCAATCATGGTTTCATCATAAGTTCCCGTTTTTGTGTCGATGGGGAACATTCCGGAAGCATCTCCGACACCGAGTACTTTCTTTCCTGTCAGTTTCCAGTGAACGTAACCTGCAAGTGTGGTGAAGAAATCAATGTCTTTTACGTGTTCTTCTTTGTTTAACATTGCCTGATAAAGATGTGAAATGCTCCATCTTTGAGGGATGTTGTAATTGAATTCTTTGGTAAGAATCTCTGCTGCTTCTCCGGTTATTGTGTTTCTCCATGTTCTGAAAGGAACAAGAAGATTGTTCGAAGAATCAAAAGCAAGATATCCGTGCATCATCGCCGATATACCGATTCCCGAAAAAGAACTTACTGTTATACCGTATTTATCCTTAATATCTTTTAAAAGATCTGCGTAGCAAGCTTTAAGACCTGCGAAAATCTCTTCTTTTGAATATGTCCAAATACCGTCTTTTAAGGAGTTTTCCCAGCCGAAGCCTCCGATGGCAAGCACTTCGCCCGCTTCGTCACATGCTACCGCCTTGATTCTTGTGGAACCGAACTCGATTCCAAGATATGCTTTACCTTCCTCAATTAATTCTTTTTTGCCCATAAATACCTCCGTCTAATAAACTATTTTGTCTCGTCCGTTCTGCTTTCCCATATAAAGCTTCTCGTCTGCGTCTTTTATGTTTTCTTCAAAAGATTTTGAAGTATCATACTCTGTTAATCCGTAAGTCATGGTCACGGTTACTTCGTCTTTTATGTGATTGAGTTTGATTGCCTTGACCGTATCTCTGACATGTGAAAGATTGACATATGCTTCGTCCCCGTTTTGATCGACGAATATTATCAAAAATTCCTCGCCGCCCCATCTTGATACAAGTCCGTAGGAAAGTACCTGATTTCTCATGACTTCCGATATTGCAACAAGCACCGTATCGCCGAAATCGTGTCCGTAGGTATCATTGACCTTTTTGAAAAAGTCAATGTCTCCTATACAGATGCTGAATACACGTTTTTCGTTGATAAGTCTGTTAATAAATTCCATCGTGCTTCTTCGGTTGTAAAGACCCGTGAGCGCATCAACGGAAGCCTGTTCCTTTAACTGGTTGTTGTAAGTAATGAGCTTGTCTTCCATCTGCTGGCTTTCTTTACTGAAAGAAATCGATACGATTGCAACCATCGCAACAAATGCCAGCGCATTGAAAACCTGGATTGACTTGTCTGCGTTTTCAATGGATATTCGTCCGCCCTCACCTTTTAAAAATTCCAAAAATACAACTATGAGAGTAAAGCAGAAGAAGTCGAAAAACAGTTTCTTTTTGGTGTATCCCGCCTCTCCGAATGAGTAGACAATCATAAGCAGGATAATGAAATACTGAAATCCGCTTTCCCAGCCGAACATAAGAGTTGACGAAATTATCCATCCGGTTTTTTGAATTATAAAAATTGCCAGAATAAAACGCTTGGAAGTGTTATAAGAAGCCCAAAGCGTCACTGCGTCAACAACGAGCATTGCCACCCAGACAAGTGCCCCCTGAAGACTTTTTAAAAGAGAGATATCAATAAAAAGATGAAAGAGCGAAAGTGCGATAAACATAAGAAGCAGCTGTCTTATCAGTACAGTCATTCTTTTGCTTTCGTTCTTTTGTTTGGTATCCCTGTTGATTAATTCGAATATTTTCCCCATAACATGCCGCCTGATACACTAATGTTTTTTCCACATGGGCGGGATAAATAACAGCAGTATCGGATAAAGTTCAAGTCTTCCCGCAAGCATGTCAAATATAAATACTATTTTTGAAAGATAATTAAACCCTGCAAAGTTTCCCGTGGGTCCGACAGCCTCAAGACCGGGACCGATATTGTTTATCGTGGCAAGAACAGCGGTGAAGTTGGTCACCATGTCGTATTTATCAATCGATACGATAAATACCGAGCCGAAATAGATTAGTGCAAACAATATGAAATATACGCACACACTCTTTACCACGGCTTTGTCGACCGTTCTGTCATCCATTCCGACAGCCTTTACGCTTCGAGGATGAATGAAAGAATTGATTTCCTGTCTTACGGCTTTGATAACGATAAGGACTCTCGAAACTTTAAGTCCGCCGCCGGTACTGCCCGCGCAGGCACCGCATATCATAATCAGAATAAGCACTGTTTTCGAAAGCGAAGGCCAGAGGTTAAAGTCCGTGGTGGCGAAACCTGTGGTCGTAATGATTGATGCAACCTGAAAAGCGGCATCCGTAAGCGCATTTCCAAAGGAATCGTACATCTTAAAAATATTGACGGTAATAATGCCTATCGCAACTGCGATGACGATAAAATATGTCCTGACTTCCTCTATTTTGAAGATGCTCTTGAATTTCCTTGCCAGAATCAGGAAGTAAACGTTGAAGTTGACTCCGTAAAGAATCATGAATATCGTTACATTCCATTTAATAAGAGTACTGAAATCGGCGATACTCGAATTGTAAATACCGAAACCTCCGGTACCCGCCGTGGCACATGAAGTACAAACCGCTTCAAAAAAGGACATTCCCATTAACTTAAGTGAGATTATCTGTATCAGGGTAAGTACTATGTATATAAAATAAAGGATCTGTGATGAGTCCTTCATCTTCGGCACGAGTTTTCCGACAACCGGTCCGGGGCTTTCCGCACGAAGAAGGTGCATGTTTACGCCGCCGACCATGGGCATTACGGCAAGAAGGAAAACCACGATTCCCATTCCGCCTATCCAGTGAGAAAAGCTTCTCCAGAAAAGCGTGGCATGACTCATGGCTTCAACATCCGTAAGAATCGTGGCTCCGGTCGTGGTAAAGCCCGAGCTCATCTCAAATACCGCATCGATATAATTGGGGATTTCTCTCGATAAAAACGGGGGAAGTGCACCAGTAAGACTTATTAAGAACCATGCAAGACCGACGCTTGCAAAGCCTTCTTTTGCGAAAAACTGCATGTTTTTCGGCTTTTTGAAAGATACCAGGAGCCCCGCAAGCATACCTACCAATGCAACCGCAAAGTAAGTCCACCAGTTGCTCTCCTTATAAATCAATGACACTATTCCCGGAAGAACCATAAAAGCAGATTCGATAGCAATGACTCTTCCGAGAGTAAACAGAATTACCGCTATATTCATAACCGTTTTTTTCCTTACTCGAGAATATCTTTGATATCGCTTAAACCGCTCTTTGTGGTCACAACGATAACAGTGTCACCTTCTTCGATGACGCTCTGTCCTTTGGGGATGATGATTGTTCCCCTGTGGTTAATACATCCGATAAGAATATCTCTCTTTAAACTTAACTGCATAAGAGGAATTCCGATAATCGGTGAGCCTTTGTGAATCTTAAATTCCAAAGCCTCCACTCTTCCTCCGTTTAATTTGATAAGCGTTTCGACATTGCTTCCGATGGAATTCTGCATCGCTCTGACATAAGATACGATGTAATCAGCCGCGATTTTATCCGGATAAATAAGGCTTCCGAGGCTGAATGTCGAAATGATGTCGTCAAAAGAGATTCTGTCTATTTTGGTAACAACCTTTCCTTCCGTCTTGGTCTTTGCAAAAAGAGAAAGGAAAATGTTGGTTTCGTCTATTCCCGTCAGCGATACGAACGAATCGCAGCCTTTGATTCCCTCTTCGATAAGAATTTCCTGATTGGTCGCATCACCGTTTATTATGGTGGCTTTCGGAAGTGTTTCGCTCAAATCTTCGCACTTTTCTCTGTCCACCTCGACAATTTTTACCCTGATTCCCATTTTGATGAGGATTTCCGCAAGGTAATAAGTCATTCTTCCGCCGCCGATAATCATCGTATCCTTAACCTGATGCGTATCGTAACCGACCTTGGTGAAGAATTCTCTTGAATTGACGGCACTTGCAACGATTGTAATCTTATCTCCCGCTCTTAAAATAAAAGCACCGTTTGGGATAAAGATGTCATCGCCTCTTTCTACCGTACAAATGAGGATATCGGATAAAACTCTTTTTGATACTTCAATAAGCGTCTTATCCACAAAAGGTGATTCTTCGGTAATGACAAGATTTAAAAGTTCCACCCTGCCCTTGGCGAATGTATCGATCTTATCGGCCGAAGGAAATCTTAAAAGTCTGGATATTTCGACTGCTGACGCATACTCGGGATTGATAATCATCGATAAGCCGAGTTCGTCTTTTATATACTGAATTTCTTTGCTGTACAAAGGGTCTCTTACTCTGGCAATTGTGTTGCAGTTACCGGCTTTCTTCGCGAAAAGACAGCAGAGCAAATTGATTTCATCGGATCCGGTTACCGCTATCAAAAGGTCTGTTTTGTCTACATCAGCATCCTTTTGTACCGAGTAGCTGGCACCGTTTCCGACAATGCCCATTACATCGTAATTATTTGTTACATCATTGATTACTTCCTGGCTTTTATCAATAACCGTGATGTCGTGTTTTTCTATAACAAGCTGCCTAATGATGGAAAGACCTATTTTTCCGCAGCCCACTATGATAATTTTCATTGCTTATAATATCTCCTTTAACGAAATTGTTTGGCTTTTGCCGAATTTTCCGTTAATTATTGATTTTATTTTCTTGCGGTATATTCCGTAACTCCTCTTACGGTCTCACCGTCGATCTGAAGGGAGGTCGGCCTGTCGAATTTAACAGTGATTTCCTTGCCTGTTCTGATTGCCACAAGCTTTTTGTTGTTGACATGCTCTCCCTTAAAGATAGCGGGGAATCCCATGAGAGTACCGATTCTGCCCTTATCCTTAAATACCATGCATGTGAGTTTGTCTCCGAGTCTGTCCTGCTCGGGTGCGGCTTTCATTCCGCCGCCGTAATATCTTCCGTTCATTGCGGATGCAATCCATGTCTTCTTGTATTCTACGGTCTCGCCGTCAACGGTAATCCATGAACGGGGTGTCTTGAATTTAAAGAGCACAATTTTGATTGAAAGTGCCGTATAGTCAATCTTTTTGGCACCGGCTGCCTTCATATCGTCAGCCATTTCACAACATACGCCGTCCACGCCGAATCCGATACCGTTTAAGAATCTGTATGTATTTCCGTTAATGGTAACAGTGGGAAGATTCGTAATGAATTTCTTGATGGAAGGCATCTCGGAATCGTCATAATATTCCTTGATGTCTCTGTAAAAATCATTGCCTGTTCCCGAAGGGAAAAGAAGTATGTCGCAGGGAATTTCAAGATCCGCGGTGTTATTGGCAAATTTGTTTAAGGTTCCGTCTCCGCCGCAAAGGATAACGAGATCCTCCGCTTTTAACTTTGATACAAATTCGGCGGGATTGAGTCCGACTACATTGACTGCCTCGAATTCGCCCTGAATTTTTTCCTTTACTTTATCAAGACTTTCCTTGCCGTTTCCGTTGTTTGAAAGCTCATTGTACAATACATACTGCATAACATTCTCTCCGTTTTTTCGTTCTTTTAAAACTGCAATAAGGTAACCAAAAAATATCGGTTACCTTATCAATAATCGTTCCTATTGTGCCTTGGCGTTTCCGCCTTCGGTCTTTTTATCATTTTTCATATCATCTTCTTCATCATAGTAAGCAAGCGAACTTCCGCAATACTGACAGAATTTTGCTCCGTTGTTTACTCCGAGGCAGTAAGGGCAGTTTGCATAATATCTTAAATCCTGTATTGCATCACGCTTTGTCTCTTCCTGTTTGGCCTTAAGTCTCTCGATTTCGAGCTGAACTTCCGCCTGCTGTCTTGCGAGCTCTGCCTGTTGCTCTGCTTGCTGTCTTGCATATTCAGCCTGCTGCTGTGCCTGCTGTTCCTGAAGCTTCAACTGGCTGTTTTCATGCATTTTATTGACTATGGCTGCACTTGCCACTCCGACTCCTGCGCTTACCGCGCTTCCGAGAAGTGAACTTACAAGTCCGCCGCCACCGTGGTGTCTTCCGCCGCCGAAATTAATGGGAGGGGGTGCTATCGGAGCTCCGAATGCACTTGCCGAAGGCATAAAGTTTACCGGTTTGGAAATTCTTGTTCCTCCCAAACCCCCGGGTGTGCCTCTGAAGGCAGTACGTCCGCCGGCCGAACCTCTGAAGCTGCTTCCTCCGCTTGGTCTGCCGCCCATCGAATGTCCTCTGGATCCAAATGCCATTTTTTCTCCTCCTTAACAGTTGATTGTAACCGATATTATTATCGATTTTCGTCAATTGTCACACATTATGAATTGTAACATATTTACGCCGTTATTTAAACAGGATTTTCTTGTCAAAAACAGTGTCAAAATCTTGCTGTTCTACCCGTTTTCTCTTGTGATTCCTATCTGAGAAAGATACTCATCCTGCTTTTTCTCCATCACCCTTGCTTCCTCTTCTTCCATATGGTCGTAACCCAGAAGATGAAGGATGCTGTGTGCGATAAGAAAAGCATATTCTCTTTTTACGGAATGACCGTAATCTTCTGCCTGTGAAATGATTCTGTCTTTGTTAAGACATATTTCGCCAAGAATCGTAAGGTTTGTTTCGGGATTAACCGACATCTCAAGTTCCTCTTCGTCGATGCTTTCAAAATCGGCGGGTGTCTCCCAGTCGATATTCGGAAAAGACAAAACATCCGTCGTTTTGTCGATATCCCTGTATTCTTTGTTGTATTCCCTTACCTCTTCGGAATCGGTTATAAGAATGTCTACTTCAAATTCCTTGGGACACCCTTCTTTTTTTAGGATATGTCCGATAACCTCCTCGGCAGTTTTTTGTTTGTCAAAATCCGTTTTAAATTCGGTGTTTTCTTCGATAATTACCATATCGGGGTTCCTTTAACTAAATTTTATTTGATATTTTCGTGATTTTATACATTTCCTGTCGGCAATTAAAGCATTTGATTTACTATCTTTCAGAAAAATAGAAGCATTTATTCGCTCTCTTCCTCGTTAGCCCACTGGCTCATGTAAAGTTCCTTATAGAAACCGCTGGCTTTTATAAGCTCTTCGTGACTGCCCTGCTCAATGATATTGCCGTCCTTCATAACCAGAATCACATCCGCATTTTTAATCGTCGAAAGTCTGTGAGCAACTATAAAACTCGTCTTTCCCTTCATGAGTTTGGCGAATGCATCCTGAACCTTCAGTTCCGTACGGGTATCGATTGAACTTGTAGCTTCATCCAGGATTAAAATCGGAGGATTCATAAGCATTACTCTGGAAATACAAAGAAGCTGCTTCTGGCCGTTTGAAAGATTGCCGCCGTCCTCTGAAATCTGAGTGTTGTAACCGTCTTTCATTCGCTCGATAAAGCGATGGGCGTGGCATTCCCTGCAGGCATTTATGACTTCTTCGTCGCTTATATCCCTTCCCAAGGTGATATTGTCTCGCACACTTCCTTTTCTTAGCCAGGTTTCCTGCAAAACCATACCGAAATTATCGCGGTAATCTTTTCTGTCAAACTTCTGAATATTAATGCCGTTCATCAATATTTCGCCGGCATTGACATCGTAGAATCTCATGATGAGATTGATAAGCGTCGTCTTGCCGCAGCCCGTGGGTCCGACAATTGCCACACGAAGACCTTTTTCAACCTTAAGCGAGAAATCTTCGATAAGCTTCTGCTTTTCGGTATACGAAAAATATACATTCCTGAATTCAAGATTTTTGAATTCATCGATCTTTGCGGCAGATTCGTTAGTTTCTGTTTGGGCTTCTTCTTTTTCGTTTAAGAATTCCCTTATTCTGTCCGCGCAGGCAAGTGCGTTTTGAAACTCCGTGATGACGCCGGAAATCTCGTTAAAAGGCTTGGTATACTGATTGGCGTATGAAAGAAATACCGTCAGTTCACCGATGGAAAGAAGTCCTTTGGTTACAATTGCCATTGCGCCGAATATTGCTACGCCCGCATAAACGAGTGCGTTTACAAAACGAGTCGAAGGATTGGTTAAGGACGAATAAAAGGTCGCTTTAAGGGATGCATCCTTTAAGGCACGGTTCATCTTTTCAAACTTTTCGATGTTTTCCTCTTCTTTTCCGAAGGCTCTTACGACTTTCTGGTTTGAAACCATTTCGTTGATAAAAGAAACCTGTGTACTTCTTGCTTCGGTTTGTTTTTGGAAAAGACTGTAGGTTCTTTTTGATACAAATCCCGCCACAAAGAATGAAAGAGGAGTGACAAAAACAACGACGACGGTTATTCGCCAGTCCATAATCACCATCAAAATCAGGGTTCCGAGTATTGTCAGCACTCCGGTGAAAAACTGCGTGAATCCCATAAGCAGTCCGTCGGAGAGAGTCTCGACATCCGCTATCATTCTCGACACCAGATCGCCCTGAGGATGCGAATCGACATAGGATATCGGGAGACGGTGAATCTTTTGCATCGCATCTTTCCTTATCTCGCTGACGACTCCCGCCGTTAGACGGTTGTTGATGAGGCTTAAAAGAAGCTGCGAAACGATTGTAACGCCTATCAGGATGAGAATGTATACGATAATCTGCTTAAGGGAGAAAAAGTCCACATTGCCCTTTTCTATTACCATATCCACACCCTTGCCGGTGAATTTGGGAATAAAAAGGCTTCCCGCCACAGTCAGTGCGGAAAAGAAAACAGAACCTATAACCCAGTACCATTTCTTAAATACATATTTCATCAGGAAGGAGAATGTCGTGTTTTTCATACCGCTCCCTCCTCTAATTCAGGCAATTCCTCTTCGGGAAACTGCGATTTGTAAATTTCTCTGTAAGCAACGCAGTTTCTCAAAAGCTCGTCATGACTTCCGACTCCTGCCTCTTCGCCGTTTTCAAGCACGATGATTTTGTCGGCGTCCATTATGCTGGCCGCTCTTTGGGAAACTATAAAACAAATGGAATCGTTGCAAATCTCCCTGATTCCCGCTCTGACTTTTTTCTCCGTAACGTAATCGAGAGCCGATGTGGAATCGTCGAGGATGAGTATCTCGGGCTTCTTAATGAGAGCCCTTGCAATCGAAAGCCTCTGCCTCTGTCCGCCGGAGAAATTCTTTCCGCCTTCGTTTACTTCGGCTTTCAGGGCACCCTTCTTTTGATATACAAAATCATATGCCGCCGCTCTCTTTAAGCTTTCGTCCATTTCTTCTTTGTCGGCATCCGATTTGCCCCATCTTAAATTGTCCTCGATCGTTCCTTTGAAAAGAACCGCGGTCTGGGGCACTATTCCTATGAAGCGACGCATTGCTCTTGTGATTGCAAGTACTTCGCTTTCTTCTTTCAAATCGGGATTATTTGCTTCGCAAAAATCCTTTAGTTTTGTATCGTTTATTTTGATTTCGCCGCTTTTTGCGCCGTAATATCCGCAAATGAGATTGACAAGCGTGGTTTTTCCTGAGCCCGTACCGCCGATGATTCCGATGATTTCTCCTTTTTGGGCTTCAAAGGAAATATCTTTTACGGCTTCTTTCATAGCGTTTGGATACGAAAAGCCGACCTTTTTGAATTCAATCGAGTTGATTTTTTTATCGGTTACGGCGGTTTCGCTCTCCCCGTTTGTATCTTTTAACATCTCCGATACCCTGTCTGCACAGGCAAGGGATTTTGTCACGGTAATTATAAGATTGGCAAGTTTTATAAGCTCAACCAGAATCTGCGCCATATAATTTAAAAGCGCAATCAGCTCACCTCTTAAGATGTTTCCCGAGAATACTTCGGTGGCGCCGACATACAAAACGGCCACCGTAGCAGCATTGACCAAAAGGAAAGTTACGGGATTCATAAATGCCGTGATCCTTCCGGCAAGAAGCTGAACTTTCTTAAGATAATCTATGTCTTTTTCGAAAGATTCTCTCTCTTCGTCATCTGCGTTAAAAGCGCGAAGAACCCTGATACCGCTTAAGTTTTCTCTGGTCTTTACGGTAACAGTGTCGAGGGAATTCTGAACTTTTTTATAAAGGGGAATGCTCTTTAAAAGAATTGCGAACACCACTATAAAAAGGAGCGGTACGCATATTACAAACACAACGGCCGCTTTTGCGTCGACCGTGAATGCCATGATTACGGCACCGAATACTATAAAAGGGGAACGAAGAAAAAGGCGAAGTACCAGATTTACACCGGTTTGCAGCTGATTTACATCGGATGTAATCCTGGTAATAAGAGAACCCGTTCCGTATTCTTCAAGCTGCGAAAAGGTGCGGGACTGGATGTTTTTAAATATCGCTTCCCTTAAACTTGCGGCAAATCCCGTAGCGGCTTTTGCGGCAAAATATTGAGCCGTCACGGCGCACACTAAACCCACAAAGGCCAGTGCCACCATAACGGCTCCCATTTTTAAAATATATGTCTTGTCCGAATTAGCTATACCGCGGTTGATAATTCCCGCAACAACAAGGGGAATCAACAGTTCAAAAGAAGCCTCAATCAGCTTGAAAATCGGACCGAGAATGCTTTCTTTTGTATACGGTTTTAAAAATTTTAACAATTGCTTCATCTTTACGTATCTCTTTGGTTTTATCTTCCATTAGATTATACGAAAATGAAAACACATTGTAAATTATTTAAGCTTCATATCGCCGTCTTTAATCCAACCGAGTTTTCTCATGCCGAATGCAATAAGCCATGACAATACGCCGGGAAGGATGAAGCAAAGAAGCGCAATCTCAAGAAGTACAAGCCATGCAGGTGTTCCGTTTTCGGTCATTACCTGGAAAGCATTGATGGGTCCGACCAAACCTGCTGTACCCATACCTGAACCTGTAGCATTGTTTTCAAAGCCGAATACCATGGTTGAAATCGGTCCGATGATTGCACTCGAAATGATTGCGGGAAGCCAGATAATGGGCTTTTTAACAATGTTAGGCATCTGAAGCATACTTGTTCCGATACCCTGTGCAAAGAGACCGTTCCATTTATTGTCTTTAAAGCTGGCAACCGCAAAACCGATCATGTTGGCACAACATCCGACTGTTGCGGCACCTGCTGCTATTCCGCCTAATTTAAGAATTACACCGATGGCTGCCGAGCTGATGGGGAGAGTCAATGCAATACCCATGAGAACGGATACTATGATTCCCATAAAGAAAGGAGCCTGCTCGGTACCGTATTTAATCAAATCTCCGACAAAAGTCATGAACTTTGAAATGGGAGGTCCGAGGATAAGTCCTACCGTAGAGCCCACGGTGATTAAGCAAAGAGGGGTAATCAAAATATCGAGTTTTGTCTTTCCTGCAACGACTTTTCCGAGATATACCGCAGCGATTGCTGCGAGGAATGCACCAAGAGGTTCTCCTGGACCCGAAAGTGTCATCTTGCCTTCGGTAAGAATTGTTCCTGCGATGATTTGAGATGCAAATGCACCTGTCATTCCGGCTACTGCCGAAGAAAGTATTGTCAGAGGCTGGGCTTTAAGTTTAATGGCCACGCCGCATCCGATACCCGCACCTGTGAGCATCTGAGCCACTTTTCCGACGAGAGTCACATATCTTCCGATTTCTCCCGGAATAACGGTTCCGATCTGTAAAACAATGGTTCCGATTATAAGTGTGGCAAAAAGTCCTGTTGCCATTCCGCTTAAACCGTCAATAAAAAATTCTTTCAAAAAATCCTTAAACTTCTTCATTTCCGTACCTTTCGTTAACTTCAGTTATCAGACTAAAAATATTTGCACTAAACATTATCATTGAAAGCATTTTTTGTCAAACCTTTATTTGATTAAACTTTAAATTCCCTCAGACACAAATCTTCTTTATAAATAAGAATGTTTTTTATTGACAGAAAAATAAATATATGTTACTTTAATACCGCAAAGTGTAAAACTTTAAAGCGCTAAATTGCCAATATCGCAAAATATCTTAAATTGGCATTTACACAAAAGGAGATAATATGAAAATTCTTACTGTAATCCTTCTGGTATGCTTCTTTGCACTGATGATCGGAGTCGGTGTTTATACCAGACAAAAAGCAACGGACGTTAACGGGTTCGTTTTGGGCGGCAGAAGCGTAGGTCCCTGGCTTACGGCTTTCGCGTTCGGTACATCTTATTTCTCGGCCGTAATCTTCGTAGGTTATGCCGGACAGTTCGGCTGGAACTTCGGTCTTTCAAGTACCTGGGCGGGTCTTGGAAACGCCTTTATAGGTTCCCTGCTGGCATGGAATATTTTAGGAAGAAGAACCCGTGTCATGACACAGCATTTCGATGCAAAGACAATGCCGGATTTCTTCGGAAAAAGATTCGATTCAAAGACATTAAAAATCGCAGCTTCAATAATCGTATTTATTTTCCTTATTCCTTATACCGCATCTTTGTACAACGGTTTATCAAGCCTTTTCGGTCTTGTATTTGAGATTCCTTACTGGGTAGTTATCCTTGTAATGGCAGTTCTTACCGGTGTATACGTAATCTTCGGCGGATACATGGCAACGGCAATCAACGATTTCATTCAGGGAATCATAATGCTCTTTGGTATTTCAGCCGTTATCATTTCCGTTATCATGCAAAACGGCGGTCTCGTAACTGCAATGAAGACTCTTTCGTCTATCGAAGGCGATGCGGGATGGGCAGGCGCTTATTCATCATTCCTCGGACCCGATCCCCTCGCTTTGCTTTTCGTGGTAATCCTTACATCACTCGGTACATGGGGACTTCCTCAGATGGTCGGTAAATTCTATGCGATCAAGAGTGAAAACGATATTCATAAAGGAACTGTAATTTCAACTGTATTCGCAATCGTGGTTGCCGGCGGATGTTACTTCCTCGGCGGTTTCGGAAGACTTTATGCAGATGCGGGAGTTGTTTACAATCCCACAACAGGCAAGCCTTTATTTGATACAATCGTACCTGCCATGCTTGCCACACTTCCCGATGTTGTCATCGCCATAGTAATCGTACTTGTACTTTCCGCATCAATGTCAACATTGTCTTCGCTTGTATTGACATCAAGTTCAACATTTACTCTCGATGTTATCAAGCCCGCAGTCAAAAAAGGTTTGAACGAAAAGCAGCAGGTATTCATCATGCGACTCTTCATCGTATTCTTTATCGCAATATCGGCTGTAATCGCAGTTATCAAGGATTCACATCCTTCCGTAACATTTATCGCTCAGATGATGGGTGTTTCGTGGGGCGCACTTGCAGGAGCATTCCTCGCACCGTTCCTCTACTCACTCTACTCAAAGAAAGTTACCAAGGCTTCCGCAGCAGTTTGCTTTGTATGGGGCTGTGCAATCGCAATCTTCCAGATGGTTGTATCCCTCGCAAAGCTTCCCGTTGCTGACTTCGGTCCCGTATTCGGATATATCTTCAAATCCTCAATCAATTCCGGAGTTGTGGCAATGGTCGGCGGTCTTGTGATAGTGCCTCTGGTAAGCTTAATTACCAAAAAGCCCGATGAAAAGACCATTAACGAAGCATTCTCTTCATACGAAAAGACAATCGTTGTAAAAGCTAAAGACAGTCTCGGTGAAGATGAAGAAGAAATTAAAAAGAATTAAAAACTTAAACGAATTTTCATTGAAATCATGACCACCCGTCAAACGGGTGGTTTGCTCGCCCCTATAAGGGGGTGATACCGGCCAGCGCCTAAAGACGCTGGCTTTCTCTTTGTTCAAGCCAAACTGCCTTTGACTCGTCGCT